>ERZ778517.70-NODE-70-length-115411-cov-7.964952_pt1 | contig 115411 bp, 101 predicted proteins | sample MGYA00510341_ERZ778517 | MGnify/ENA primary metagenome ERZ778517 (study PRJEB29527, sample SAMN07138964) | mouse gut metagenome | material: feces | host: mouse | place: China:Nanjing | collected 2016-01-25 ...
ACGAGTTAAACACGGGAACAATCGCATAGAAATCACGACACTGCTAAAATATGAGGATCTGATTAGGAAGTTCCTCTACCATTCTTGTATGCCACAAAAATATTAGAACTTTGTGGTAAAATATAAAGTAATCCGCAAAATTGCCAAGGAAGAAGATAGAGTGTTCAAAATTCTCCTTCAATGTTAAATGTGGGACTGTTTTATATTATCCCTCTGATTGTTTAACATATATTAATACCGAATTATTTTAAAAGTTCCGGTATTTAGGTTTTTGGGTTGATAAGAAGAAGGATTTTTGTAAGAAAAAGATAGATCGTGTACTGTATCAGCTTCAAAAAGTAAAACATACAGATATGAAACAGAGATGTGTATAGCAGAGCAGGTAGAGAAGAGGGACAAATTTCAGTAATACGGCGAATTACAAGTAAAGTGGACCCTGAAAGTTGGACAATTTATAAAAGACGGTTGGTTTAGAAAGAAGCAATTAAAAAATAAAAGGCATAGAGCAGTACGGCTGATATAACACCTTTTGCAGCGTTATTTTTGTTATAATGCAGGAAGAAGTAGAAAAGGGCCAGGTCTGCGAAAAATACTCCTACAGCAATGATTTTAAACTGTATACGCAGGGAGATGGTCTGCTGTATGAAATCGTTCAGACTTAAATAATTGAAGCGGAAGTACCAGAATAAAAGGACTACCAACAGGGGAGTCACTAAACCCGGGAGTATTCCCCAGATGAAACGATCTTTCATTGCAGATGAGTTAGATAAAACAGACCGGGATAAAGCAGCGGGGCACGTGAAAATCCGGTTTGCCGGTGTCGATGGGTTGCCAGGAGAGATAGTGGGGTTTGGACAGGTTGTCACCGCACTTATACAGATTCATGGTTGCAGAAAGTCCTTTCCAGTTTTTCAATTGATGGCGGAAGAGGGCGGTAGCGGGGATAGCTACTGTCAGCTCCCAGGGAGTATTTAATTGGGTTTCTTCGAAATTATCCCTGCCTAAAGTAGAGTAACGCCGGATGGTTTCCATGGTTTCCTGCGGAGCATGTACGGCGTGGGGGCGTTCTTTGCGAAAACCCAGCAGGGCTTTGCCGATGCAGGAAAATTCGAAATTATAGTATCCGCTGTCATCCAGGGCGAGGAAAAATTCGACGCAGGAGTCGGTCCATACTTCTCCGTTGTCAGTGGTGATTTTGGCCAGTGTGCATTCTTCCCGGACGCTGAAACGTATAAATAATTCCTGTCCGTTGTGGGCCATTCTGAATCCTGCCTGCGGCTGATACGGAAAGTCTTCGGACCAATTGTTGAAGGCTATGGGATTGGGTTTTATCTGTTCCAACAGTCGGGAAGCCGTTTGTAAATCGTTCGGATTTAACCGGGAAATTTCGGGAATCTGATACATGATAAGTGGTAAAAATAGAGGTTGCCCTTCAAAATCCGGTTTATTGCCGGTATTTGAGAACAACCTCTGTATTGGGGAAGAAATTATTTCGTTCTGATTTTATAACCTGCTATTCCATAGTAAAGGATAAAGAGGAAGCAGGGTAAGCACAGCCAATAAGCGTGCTGCGGGGTAGCCACGTCTTTCAGCCAACCGTAAAGGGTAGGGATAACAGCACCGCCGAACATGGCCATAATCAGGAGGGATGAACCGGCTTTGGTGAACTTGCCGAGGTCTGCCATAGCCAGCGGCCATAGTGCCGGCCACATCAAAGAACATCCCAATGCCATAAAGGAGATGAAGTAGATGGAAATGGCTTCCGGTGTCAGTACGACTAATAGCGAACCGATGATTGCCAGAATGGAACAGATTTTCAGGGCTGCAGCCTGGCTGATGTATTTGGGAATAAAGATAATCCCGCAGATATAACCAATAACGATACCTATCGGGGCAATCCACGCGTAGTTGGCTGCATTCGGTAGTTGAAGGGCATTGGCGTAGTCAACCAGTGTTCCTAAGGAAACGGTTTCCACCCCTACATAGAGGAACAATGCCAGGCAACCTAACAGGAGGTGCGGGAATTGGAATACTGAGGTTTTTCCTGCAGCATACGGACAGGCTGCGGAAGTGTCTGTACTTTCATCTTCTCCGGCAGCTTTCACTTCGGGCAGCGGAGCAAAGAATGCCATTATACCCAGAATGATGAAGGCGATGATAATGATGATGAAAGGCAGGCCAAGGTCCTGGATGCCGATTAAGTGAACGTCTTTTTCCAGCAGCCAAACGATAAAGATGGAAGGAATGGGCCAAGCCAGTTTGTTGCAGATACCCATGATACTAATGCGTTTTGCAGCACTTTCAATAGGTCCTAAAATGGTGATGTAGGGATTGACCGATGCCTGCAGGAATGCGTTTGCAGCACCGCTGATAAAAGAAGCCAGCAGGAAAAGAGGAAAACTTTTTCCGTCAGCCGACAGGATGAATAAATAAAATGCCACTGCGAAGATGAAGAATGACAGGGACATGGTTCTCTTGTAACCGATTGCTTTGATGGTCAGCCCTGCGGGGTAACCGAAGATTAAAAAGGGAATAAAGGTGGCTGCGATAATCAGGTAGGAAGCAGCGTTGGAAATTCCCAATGAGCCTTGTAATACCGGAACGAGCAGGGAGTTGATTCCCAGGGCAAATCCGATGGCAAAAAACATCATTCCGACAAAAGCTAACGGAATAGCAAAATTTGTTTTGTTCTGTGACATAATATTAAGTTTAGTATTGATTTTATGCGTTTCCGGGGTGTAAATATAGTAAAAAAATGTTATGATGTAAGAGGATGGATTGTTATTTCTGTTGCCGGTAGTGAATACGGGGGGAGAGCGGGAAAGGAAACAGCCCTTTGACTGGTCTGTTCCGGAGCAATCAAAGGGCTGTATCTGTTCAGGTGTCTGTTGTATGCCTGTTTTTATGCTTTGGGTTTGAAAGTGATGTCTCTGACATCAGCTTCCTTGAACAGGGTTTTGGCAAATTTCTGAATGTCTTTGGCTGTGATTTTATTTAATATCTGCTCGTAATTTCGAGGGTCTGCAGAGTTGATGCCACTGATGTAATAGCTGTACAGGGCATTCAGCCAGAAACTGTTATGGTGTTTGGATTGTTCCCTGTTTTTGAGCAGATTGGAAATCACTTTGTTCATTTCCTCGGTAGAGGGAGCTTCCTCTGTAAGCCGTTCTGTTTCCTTGTATATCAAGGATTTCAGATATTCCGCTTTTTCCGGGTCGCACTCAAAGCTCATGGTCATGCTGTAGCAGGAATAGGGTTCCCTGGAAGAAGAAGCCTGTACGTCTACGCCGTAGGTGCCTCCTTCTTTTTCCCGGATGTTTTCGGTGTACCTTAGTTCCAGGATGCCCTCTACTATTTTGTTGCAGACGTTGTTGTGGACACTGTGTTTCAGTTCTTTTTCAAATTGAGTAATGACGGTGGCTTTGGGTGTTTCCAGTTGCAGTTCAATTTCTTTTACCGTTTTTCCTTTTGGGCCCCGGACATGATTGTCTTTCCAGTTTTCCTTCCGGTTCTCTGACCGGAGGGAGCCTATGTATTTTTCTACCAGGGGTTTTACTGTAGTTTCGTCGATGTTACCCACAATGAAGAAGGTAAAATCACTTGCATCCTTAATCCGGTCGCGATATACCTGTTCTATTTTTTCCAGGCTGAGGCGGTTCAGGTAGTCTTCGTTGAAGAGGATGACCCGCGGATTGTAGTTGCTCATGATGAGTTGTAATGAATCCTGCATGATTTTCTGAGGATTTTTTAACATATTGGGAAGCATGGCCCGGTTACGGTTGAGGATGGATTCGAATACGGTGGAATCGAAACGGGGTTTTTCAAAACGCAGGTAAGTCAGTTGCAGTAAAGTTTCAAAATCTTTCGGGGTAGAGCTGCCATTTACGCTTTCATAAAGACCGTTGATGGCTACACCGCTGGAAACCATTTTGCCGGTTAATAATTTTTTCAGGGCAATGACATCGAAATCACCGATGCCGAATGCTCCGACAAAGGAAGATGTATTTTCTGCCGAAGGAAGCATATCGGTGTCATACAAAGAAGTACCGCCTTTGCTATAAGAAGTTAAGGTAACATTGTCTTTTTCATAGTCTGCTTTCCGGAAGATGACTTTTGCTCCGTTAGCCAGCGTCCATTCTACTGCGTCGAATTCCGGAAGCTGTTTTGTGGCAGTGATTTTAGCACCGGGCAATTCTTCTGATATGAGATCCGTTGCGTTTATTTTGTCTTCAAAAGGTTCGATGTCTGCTTTGTCCACTTTTTCGCGGATAGCATTTACTTCTGCTTCCGTGAGGTGGCGGGTGTTCTCTGACGGTCCGGTAATTATTGTGGTCCAGTTGCCCGGTTGGTTCCATTCCCGGGCTTTGGCAGAGACTTCCTGTACGGTAATGGTAGGAATAACGGATTTTGCGAGATGATAGTAATCATCCATGCTAACCATCGGTTCGTTTTCCAGGAAATGGGATTTCATCTCTTCGATGTAGTTTTCATTATTTGTTTTGTCTTTTTGCTTATAAGCAGATTCGAGTCTTGCCAATGCATTGGTTTTCACTCTTTCCAGTTCGTTTTCCGTAAATCCGAATCTTTTTGCCCTTTCGTTTTCAGTAAGAATGGTTTCGAGGGCTATGTCTTCCTGGTTGGGTTTTGCCGTTGTAGAAATGTCATAGGCGTTATATCCTCTGACGAAGCCGCTGAAACCGATTTGCCCGCCCAGGAACGGCGGATTGGCCTGTTGCATGATTTCGCTGATCCGGGCGTTTAGCATCTGGTTGTAGAAAGATTGAATCAGGTTGTTTCTGATGTAGGCATGTGTATTTTTTTCTTCAGGCGAAGCATCTTTGAAAAGCCGGATGAGACTGATGGAAGATTTGGTTGCTTCTTTGTCTGTACCTAAAACGTAATAAGTTTGTTCGTGTTCCGGAATATCAAAGAAAGGGCGTGGAGTAGGATTTTCTACTGCAGGGATTTTGGAAAAAAGTTCTTTTACTTTCTGTTCCATGCGGGCTACGTTGAAATCGCCGACGATGGCAATGGCCTCGAGGTCGGTGCGGTACCATTGACGGTAAAAGTCTTTGATAGTCTGGTATTTGAAGTTTTGGATCACATCCAGGGAGCCGATGACATCCCGTACAGCGTATTTTGAATCTTTGAATAAGACCGGAAAGGTTTGTTGCTGAATGCGAGTTCCGGAAGTGCGCCGGCTTCTCCATTCTTCGGAGATGACTCCCCGTTCAGCGTCAATTTCTTCATCTTCCAGCGATACATAATATGACCAGTCGTGTAAAATCAAAAGACAGGTGTCGAGTAAAGACTCGTTGGTGGTGGGTACGGAACTGATGTTGTAAACTGTTTCGTTGTGGGTGGTATATGCATTGATATTGCGTCCGAACGCGATACCGTATTTTTCAAGTGTGGAAATAATGCCTTTGCCGGGAAAGTTTTTGGTCCCGTTGAAAGACATGTGTTCCAGGAAATGGGCTAATCCGTTCTGGTCGTCATTTTCCAACAAGGCCCCGGCATTCCGGATAATATAAAAACTGGCCCTTTCTTTGGGTTCTTCATTGTGGCGGAGATAGTAAGTGATTCCGTTGGGAAGTTTACCGACTACGGTCTGGGAATCCTGAGGCAGCGGAGCCTGCAGGTCTGTTTGTGCGGTGGCGCTTTGCCATATCACTGAACAGAGAACAACTAATAAGCTGAATACTTTTTTCATATTGGATTGTTTTATGTCATTTGTAACAAAAGTACCTTTATTTACGATTGAATAAATAAAATAGAAAAGGATTTAACTAAACTTTAATAGCGGAAAGAGATGAAAGAGTCCGTCCGGCTTCAGGAAATGATGAGGGATTCGGTATCTTTATGGCACAGGATGACGGATGTGGTCCATATTTCGGGGTTGACAGCCCCGGAAACTACCGCCGTGAAGATTGTGATAACCATTGCGGTTGCCGGGTTGTTTTATTTTATTGTACGCCGCTGGCTTTCGGTTGTCTTAAAGAAAATAGTAGGAAAGACTAAAAATACCTGGGATGATGTTTTGTTTGAACAAGGTTTTTTCCGGAAGTTGTCGGCGTTGATCCCTCCTCTGGCAGCTTATGTTGTGTTATCGTTTCTGGACTGGAAAATCAAGGGGGTTCTTCTGCGTTTGGTGGATATTTGGTTGGTTATTATTGTTTTGTTTATAGTGTTTGCTTTGCTGAATGCTGTTAATAAAATTTATGAGAGTTATCCTATATCCAGGAATCGGCCGATTACTTTTTTTATCCAGTTGATTAAAGTATTTTTATATACGGTTGTGGTGATTACGATAGTCAGTATATTGGTTAACAAATCACCGGAGCATCTGATTGTGGGCTTGAGTGCTTTTGCTGCCGTTTTGTTGTTGATTTTCAAAGATTCTATTCTCGGTTTTGTTGCCGGTATTCAGTTGACAGCCAATAAGATGATTCGAATCGGAGATTGGATTCAAATGGATAAGAATAATGCCAACGGGACTGTATTGGAGATTAATCTTTATACGGTTAAAGTGCAGAATTGGGATATGACTATATCTACTATACCGACTTATCAGTTGGTGTCGGATTCTTTTACCAATTGGCAGGGGATGCGGGATTCTGACGGCCGGCGGATTATGCGGAGTGTTAACATTGACATGCATTCGGTTCATTTCCTTTCGCATGAGGAAATCGCGAAATTTACTTCTTCGGAGTTTCTGAAAGAGTATATTGACCAGATGCTGGATAAGCTGGGAAATATCAATAAGGATAAAATGACGGTACTGGATGAACGTAAATTGACTAATATCGGTATTTTCCGTTATTATATGGATGCCTGGTTGGAAGCCAATCCGGATATTAATGTGAATATGACCCACATGGTGCGTCAGCTGCAGCCGGGACCGACGGGCATGCCCATCCAGATTTATTGTTTTTCAGCTAATAAGGAATGGGTGTCGTATGAGAAGATACAGGCTGATATTTTCGATCATATCATGGCAGTATTGCCTGAATTCGGCTTGAGTGTGTTTGAATTTGATTATACGGGTGGGGGAGAAGTGGCGGAATGGGAAAGTAAAGAAACAAAGTAATCAAGTCCCTTTGTCCCTCTGATTTTTTATTTTAATTTTGAGGGCTAAAATGGATTGACATGGCAAAAGAGAAGGTTAAACTCTGGGATAAGCTGAAATATAAATATAAGCTTTCTGTGATTAACGAGACTTCGTATGAGGGTGTGTTTAATTTCAGGTTGTCTCTGTTACATGTATTAATGGCATTGAGCGGGCTTAGTGTCATTCTGGTTACTTTGACTATTTTATTGGTGGCTTTTACCGGATTACGGGAGTTTATACCCGGTTATCCGGATGGCAATTTGCGCCAGAAGATAGCCGGAAATGCGATCCGGGTGGATTCTTTGGAAGAGGAATTAAATAAGCGTGACCGTTTTATGAAATCTTTGCAGGTAATGTTGAGTGGCGGGGATTCTACGAGTGTGGCGCGTATCAGGAAAGATTCCCTGAAAGGTGAGCATGACTCAATCCGGTTTCAGATTTCACAACAGGAGAGTGAGTTCCGGGCGGCAATGGAGGAAAAAGAACGTTTTAACCTGGGATTTGGAATCAAGGAACCCAATAAGGATTACTATCATTTTTTTCCCCCTGTGGAGGGTATTGTCACCAATAGTTTTGATGAAGAGAAGAGGCATTTTGGAACGGATATCGTTGCCAAATCCAATGCTAAAGTTGCTGCTGCTCTGGACGGTGTGGTGATTTTCACCGATTGGACGGTCAAAACGGGTTATGTTATCCTGGTGCAGCATGTCAATGACTTGGTTTCGGTTTATAAGCATAATTCCACTTTGCTGAAACAGCAGGGGGATTATGTCAGGGCAGGGGAGGTGATTGCCATTGTCGGAAATACCGGGGAAGAATCCAGTGGCCCGCATTTACATTTTGAATTGTGGCGGGCAGGCAATCCTCTGAATCTGGAAAATTTTATGAAGTTTAAATGATGAAGAATCTGGCTGTATTAGGTTCTACCGGCTCCATTGGGACCCAGACTTTACAGGTCGTGGAGGCTCATCCCGAACGTTTCCGGGTGGAAGTGCTCACGGCTAATCAGAATGTGGATTTGTTGGCTGAACAGGCGCTGAAATTTAGGCCGGACAGTGTGGTGATTGCCAATGAAGAAAAATATCCGCAGTTGAAAGAAGCTTTGGCTGCAGAAGACATTAAAGTTTATGCCGGAGCTGAGGCAATAGCCCAGGTGGTCACTCTGGCGAATGTGGATTTAGTGGTAACGGCTATGGTGGGATACAGCGGGTTGGTGCCGACGATAAATGCCATCCGGGCAGGAAAAAATATAGCTTTGGCTAATAAAGAAACTTTAGTAGTGGCGGGAGAGCTGATTAGCCGTTTGGTGGAAGAGCATAAGGTGGCTATATTGCCTGTAGATTCTGAACATTCGGCTATTTTTCAGTGTCTGGCGGGGGAGCATCGGAGCCGGGTGGAGAAATTGATCCTGACTGCTTCCGGAGGACCTTTCCGGGGAAAGGATTCCGGTTTTTTAGCGGGAGTGACTCCGGCGGATGCCTTGAAACATCCCAACTGGACGATGGGTGCAAAGGTGACAATAGATTCGGCTTCTATGATGAACAAGGGCTTTGAGGTAATTGAAGCCAAATGGCTGTTTGGAATTTCGCCGGACCGGATAGATGTGGTGGTACACCCTCAGTCCATTGTCCATTCGATGGTACAGTTTTCCGACGGTTGCATCAAGGCTCAGTTGGGAGTGCCGGATATGCGGCTTCCGATTCAATATGCCCTGACTTTTCCTGATCGGGTGGATGCGGATTTCGGGAGGTTGGATTTTTGCAAATATCCCGACCTTACTTTTGAGAAGCCTGATGTCGGGACTTTCCGGAATTTAGGGTTGGCTTATGAGGCTATGCACCGGGGAGGAAATATGCCGTGTATTCTGAATGCAGCCAATGAAGTGGCTGTGGACGCTTTTTTGCATGGGAAATGCTCTTTTACAGCGATGCCGGATTTGATTGGGGCGACGATGGCAAAAGCGGAATTTATAGGTAAACCAGATCTGGAAGATTACATGGAGACGGACCGGAGCAGTCGTCAGATTGCCCGGGAATATCTTAAAAGTTTAAATTTTTAAGTATGGATATTTTAATTAAGATTACGCAATTTATATTGAGTCTTTCTATTTTAGTGCTTTTTCATGAATTCGGGCATTTTTTGTTTGCCAAATTATTTAAAACAAGGGTAGAGAAGTTTTATATGTTCTTTAATCCCTGGTTTTCTTTGTTTAAGTTTAAAAAAGGAGAGACCGAATACGGTATTGGTTGGTTGCCGTTGGGTGGCTATGTAAAAATTGCCGGAATGATAGACGAGTCTATGGATACCGCACAAATGAAGCAGCCGGTTCAACCCTGGGAGTTCCGGGCTAAACCGGCCTGGCAGCGGTTGTTGATTATGCTGGGCGGAGTCTTGGTGAATGTGTTGTTGGCATTTGCTATTTATATCGGTATATTGTTTACCTGGGGAGAGACTTACCTGCCGGCTAAGAATGTGACTTATGGGGTGGTATGTGATAGTGTGTTCCGGGAGATGGGCATGCAAAAAGGCGACCGTATTGTCAGTCTTGACTACCGGGAAGTGGAACGTTTCAGCGATATTATTCCTGATATTTTACTGAATTATCCGAAAACCATTCAGGTTGTCCGCGACGGGGAAGAGATTAGCCTGGATATTCCGGACACTTTTGTAAAAAGCTTGCTGGAGTTGTCTTCCAAAAGCTATAAGCTGAGTCCGCTGTTGACTCCCCGTCTTCCGGTCAGCCGGGTGAAGATTAATGCTTTTGCCGACTATTCTGTTGCTTATGATGCCGGGATGAGAGAAGGCGATGAAATTCTCTCCGTGAACGGGAAAGAATTTCAGTTTTATGATGAGTTTACGGACATACTGGCTGAAAATAAAGGGAAATCAGTGGAAGCCAAGGTGCTGCGAAATGGGGATACCCTGAGTTTTCATTTTACGTTGGGAAATGACGGTATGTTCGGCATTAATCCGCTTTTGCCGGCAAATATGTTTGAGTTGGCCACCCGCAAGTATGGCTTTATGGAGGCTATCCCTGCCGGCATCCGGATGGGCATCAGCCAATTGGGAGTTTATGTGAAGCAGTTGAAGCTGTTGTTTGCCCAAGGTGGTGTTGCCTATAAATCTGTGGGAGGAATGGTTTCTATTGCCAATATATTTCCGGGGGTATGGAGTTGGGAAAGTTTCTGGAATCTGACCGCCCTGATTTCCATTATGCTGGCGGTTGTCAATGTATTGCCTGTTCCGGCTTTGGACGGAGGGCATGTGTTGTTCCTGTTGTATGAGGTGATTACCCGCCGGAAGCCCGGAGAGAAGTTTATGGAACATGCACAGATAGTTGGTATGTGTCTGATTTTCGGTTTGTTTATTCTGGCTACTGTGAATGATGTAATGAAGTTTTTCGGATAGGATATTTTTAAATGGAAGATAAAGTAAAGGCTTTCCGGGACTACCGTGCCCGGATGAATGAGAAGATTTTAGGGTCTGGTAATAAAGTGATTAAGCGTATCTATAATATTGATACGAATACTTACATGGATGGGGCGCTTCCGGCTAAGGTGAAAGAGATGCTGGGGCTGGCCACTTCAATAGTATTGAGGTGTGATGATTGTATAAAATATCACTTGGAGAAGTGTTTTGAACAGGGAGTCACCACGGAGGAGTTGTTTGAGGTTTTTGCTGTGGCGGATGTGGTTGGAGGGACTATCGTTATCCCTCATTTGAGAAGGGCGGTGGAATATTGGGAATTGCTTCAGGGGCATTTGCCGGCAGATGAAGATGTTCATGAATAGAGATTTTTTCCGATGAAATTTTTTTTGTTGATGGTGTGTTTGCTTGGGTGCTTCAAGGGATGGGCCCAGGAAGAAGAAATTCACTGGCTGACTATTCCGGAGGCTGAGGAGCAATATCGGAAACAGCCGAAGCCTTATGTTTTTGATTTTTATACCGACTGGTGCGGTTGGTGTAAGCATATGGATAAAACCACCTATTCTGATCCGGTTGTTGTTTCGTTTATTAACCGTAATTTTTACCCTGTACGCATCAATGCGGAGTCTGCAGATACTGTGCGGTTCCGCAATAAGGTTTATCTTCCGGTGAGGAATGGGCATAAATGGTACAGTGGTCTGGCTTTGGAGATGTTAAAGGGAAAATTGTCGTATCCGACGACTGTTTTTTGGTATGAACCGGCGAAGTTGGATTTGGTCATTCCCGGATATATAGAAGTCCGGAAAATGCAGGGGCTTTTGGTTTACTTTACGGAAAATGTGTGGCAGGTTGCGGAACTGGACCGTTTTTTGACTGATTTTGACCGTGTTTTCGGGGCCGGGGCGGTAAAGGACGGACCTGCTCCGGATTCGGTTTCCTGGATGGATTTCAAGGATTTTGAGGCGGAACGGCAAGCACAGAGGAAGAAAACTTTGCTTTTTCTGAAAGCTTCCTGGAGTAATTCGAGTAAGATGATGGAGCGGGTGATATTTACCGATTCTTTGGTTGCTGCTGAAGTCCGGAAGTATTTTCATTGTCTTCAATTGGATGTGCAGGCCCGGGATACCTTGACTTTTATGACCCATACTTTTGCGAATGCCGGACCTGCAAATGGCCATTTACATCAGTTGGCCATTGCTCTGAGTGAGAAAACTCTGAAAGTTCCGGGTATTTATTTTTTCGATGAAGACGGGAAGCTGTTGGAACGGCTTTATTATTATTTGGATGAGAAGCGGGGCCGCCTGGTGTTGGATTACATCGGGAGTGATGCCTTTAAGACGATGTCCTGGGAAGATTATTTGAAACTGAAGGCTTTGGAAACTTTATAATGCGGGGTGTTATGCTGAAGTGTTTTGTGTTTTGGTTTATACTGGCAGCTTTGTGCGGGATAGGAAAGGCCCAGCAGTTCCACCGGATTATGTTTTATAATGTCGAAAATCTTTTTGATACCTTTGATGATACGGTTACCCGGGATGATGAATTTACTCCGCAGGGGATGAAGCATTGGACAAAGCTCCGTTATATCAGTAAGTTGAGGAATATAGCCCGGGTGGTGGACAGTGTAGGCGGAGGAAACTGGCCCCTGGCGGTTGGATTGGCGGAAGTGGAGAACCGGAAAGTATTGGAGGAGCTGACAGGTAAAACGGCATTGGCGGAGGCAGGTTACGGCATTATTCACCGGGATTCGCCTGATGAGCGCGGAATAGACGTGGCTTTGCTTTATCGCCGAAGTGAGATGCAGGTGCTGGAGGAGAATTTTTTGCAGGTACCTTTCCCTGAAAATAAAGCTATTTTTACCCGGGATGTGCTTTATGCCCAAATGCTTTTCCGGACGGATACCCTGCATTTTTTTGTTTGTCATTTCCCTTCTATGCTTGGGGGAGAAAAGCAAACGGAATGGAAAAGGGAAAGGGCTGCTTCGGTAGTTCGTCGGAAAGTGGATTCTCTTTTCCGCATCAATCCTGAAGCCTCTGTCATCATTATGGGGGATTTGAACGGAAAGGCCGATACACCTGCGCAAAAAGTGTTAGGTACTAAAAATCCGGATAAAAAAATACAGAGCGGTCAGTTATATAATACAGGATATTATCTTTTGAAAAAGAATTACGGCAGTTACCGTTACAAAGGCTGCTGGCAGACGATAGACCATATCATCGTTTCCGGCGGATTGCTCGATGAGGGACACACTTGTTTTGCAAGCCGACGTATGGAGGTCTATTCTGCTTCTTTTTTGCTGGAAGAGGACAAAGCTTATTTCGGTTACAGACCGTTTCCCACTTACCGGGGACCCCGTTATATCGGCGGGATCAGTGACCATCTGCCTGTATATATCCGAATAACTGTGGCGGAGTAGCATTGAAAAAACAAAGGAATATGAGAAAATCCGTTTTGACTTATCGGGCATTCAGACGGGAGTGCCGGCTTTAACAAAGTGTTAACATTTGCGGGGTAAACTTTCAGGTGTTTGGTTTGTCTAATGTAATTAAATATATTGTTTTTTTCTGGTATTTGAAGATATGAATAGAAAAGGAAAGAAATTGTTATGGATTGTACTTTTGGTGGCAGTGGTTGTATGGATTATGGTCACGAAGTCGGGGAAAGACGGAAATGAAACCAAGGCAGGGGCCAGCGGGGGAAGTGCAGGGAGAGGAAATTTACCTGTCAGTGGTATTGTCGCCCAGTATTCCAAATCGTCCAATGGAATTCCGGTGAATGGAAGTTTACTGGCGAATGAAGAAGTGGAACTGGTGACGGAGATTGTAGGTAAGGTTCGTAAAATTTATTTTCAGGAAGGTAGTTTTGTCCGGAAGGGGCAATTGTTACTGAAGGTGGATGATGCGGATTTGCAGGCTCAGTTGACTCGCTCGGAATTTCAGAAAAAGTTATTGGCTGAAAAATTGGAACGCCAGCGTATTTTGTTGAAGCGCGAGTCTATCAGTCGTGAGGCTTTTGACCAGTTGCAGACCGATTACAATATGTTGGAGGCAGACATTGAGTTGTTGAAAGTGAAGATTGGCCGGACAGAAATCCGTGCTCCTTTTGACGGGGAAATGGGATTCCGGTATGTGAGTGAGGGAAGTTATGTGCAGCCCAGTTCTAAAATAGCTACAATTGTGGATAATTCGGTGTTGAAGTATGAGTTTTATGTTCCTGAGAGATATGCGGACAACCAGCTGAAAGGATGGGAGGTATTGTTTCGGGTGACGGGGAGCGACAAACTTTATTCGGCTCAGGTGTATGCTGTGGACCCTTTGATTGATATGAAAACCCGTATGATTTTACTACGGGCCCGTTTCCGGAATGCAAACCATGAACTGATGCCGGGTATGTTTGCCAAAGGACATATTGTTTTCGGGGATAAGGACCGGTTTATAGCTGTGCCGACGGAGGCAGTAGTGCCTGAAATGGACGGGAAACGTTTGTGGGTGGTGAAGAAGGGGAAAGCGGTCAGTGTGCCGGTGGAGACCGAAAGCCGGGATGAGAAAAATGTGGAGGTGATTTCCGGTATCAGTGTCGGCGATACGGTCCTTACGGGCGGATTAATGCAGTTGCGGGAAGGGATGAGTGTTTCTGTTACCCTGAAGGAACTGTAACGGAAGTGATTTTGATACTTTTATTCTATAACTCTTTATTGTGAAATGAGCTTATCATCAACATGCATAAAACGACCGGTATTTGCCACGGTCATGAATATCATCCTTATGCTGGTCGGATGTATCGGCCTGGTATTTCTCGGTGTCCGCGACTATCCCAGTGTGGACCCACCCATTATTTCGGTGTCGACCAGTTTTCCCGGTGCAAATGCTGATGTGATAGAAACCCAGATTACCGAACCTTTGGAATCCGCCATTAACGGTATTCCGGGGATTCGTTCCCTGACAAGCCAAAGCCGGGATGGACGAAGTTTCATTACTGTGGAGTTTGAATTGGAAGTTGACCTGGAGACTGCCGCCAATGATGTGCGGGATAAGGTTTCCGGAGCCATGCGGAGGCTGCCCAAAGATATTGATGCACCTACGGTCAGCAAGGCAGATGCGGATGCACAGCCGATTTTCGGAGTCTCTCTGAGAAGTGACCAGCGTTCATTAATAGACTTGAGTATGTATGCCGACCAGTATTATAAGGAGCGCTTGCAGACGATCTCCGGTGTGAGCAGTGTCTCTATCTGGGGTGAAAAGCGTTACTCTGTCCGGTTGAGGATGGACCCCTCTTTATTGGCTGCTTACGGGATTATTCCGATGGATGTGCAGACGGCAGTGGCAAAGGAAAATGTGGAATTGCCTTCCGGACGTATCGAAGGGGAGAATACGGAACTGACTATCCGTACGTTGGGAAGGTTGATGACGATAGAGGATTTTAATAATTTGGTGCTCCGGGAAGACGGTGATAAAGTGGTCCGTTTCCGGGATATTGGCATTGCTGAGGTGGATGCTGAAGATACGCGTTCCATTATGAAGCGGAACGGCGTTCCTATGGTGGCTTGTGTGCTTATTCCCCAGCCGGGAGCCAATTATATTGATATTGTGGATCAGGCTTACCGTGTGATGGCTGACCTTCAGAAAGACTTGCCGGACGATATAGAAGCGGGTGTTGCATTTGATAATACGGTTTTTATCCGCAGTTCCATTCGGGAGGTAAAAGATACAATCGTGGAAGCTTTTGTGTTGGTGGTGCTGATTATTTTCCTTTTCTTGCGGAATTGGCGGACTACCCTGATACCGGTATTGGCTATACCGGTGTCTTTGGTCGGTGCTTTTTTTGTGATGTATCTGGCGGGTTTTACCATTAATATTCTGACTTTACTGGCTATTGTGCTGGCTATCGGTTTGGTGGTGGATGATGCTATTGTGGTGATGGAGAATATTTACACTAAGATAGAACAGGGGATGTCGCCAATGGAGGCCGGTTTCAAAGGTTCGAACGAGATATTTTTTGCCGTCATAGCGACGACGGTGGCTTTGGTGGCTGTATTCTTCCCTATTGTGTTTTTGCAGGGAACGACCGGACGGCTTTTCCGTGAGTTCAGCATTGTCATTACGGGGGCGGTGATTATTTCTTCTTTTGTGGCTTTGACTTTTACGCCGATGATTTCGACCAAATTGCTGACCCGCAATGTGACGGATAATTGGTTTTACCGGAAGACAGAACCGTTTTTTGAGTGGCTGATTAACGGGTATCGCCGGGGATTGGAGCGTTTTATGAGGGTGAGGTGGGTAGCTCCCCTGATTCTTATCGGTACGGCTGTAGCCATCTGGTTATTGTGGATGGCTATACCTTCGGAAATGGCTCCGTTGGAGGACCGCTCCAATGTCCGGATAACCTCGACGGCTCCGGAGGGTGCCACTTTTGAGTATATGAGCCGTTATGCCGATGAGTTGTCTGACTATGTGGAGGAGAATGTGCCTGAACAAGATAAGATAATCGCTATGATTGGAGGGGGGAATACCAACCGTTCCAATCTGAACCTGTGGCTGAAGAATCCTGAACAGCGCAGCCGTACCCAGCAGGAGATAGCGGATGAACTGGCCGTACAGGTCCGGCAGTTTACAGGTGCCCGGACTATGGTGTCACAACAGCAGACTTTCGGAGGAAGACGGGGGGGATTGCCGGTGGAGTATGTCATTCAGGCGAAGAATCTGGAAGACCTGAAAAGGGTGATTCCCCGTTTTATGGAAGAGGTGAATAAGAGCCCGGTGTTTTCCGTGGCCGATGTAAACCTGAAATTCACGAAACCTGAGCTGACCATCCATATTGACAGGGATAAAGCTGCGGTATTGGGAGTTTCGATGCAGAATATTGCCCAAACTTTACAGCTTACGATGAGTGAGCAAAGAGTCGGGTATTTTATTTTAAACGGAAAGCAATATCAGATATTGAGCCAGATTGACCGGGAGCACCGGAATAAACCTTCTGATTTGCAGAGTATTTATGTCCGGAATACCGCCGGAGATTTAATTGCTTTGGATAATCTGGTGACTACTGCGGAAAGTTCCATGCCTCCCCAGTTATACCGCTATGACCGTTTTGTATCGGCAACCGTATCGGCCGGTTTGGCGAAGAGGAAAACCATTTCCCAGGGTTTGGAGGAGATGGACCGGATTGCCGGAGAGGTGCTTGACGATAATTTTAAGACCACTTTGTCGGGAAGTTCCAAGGATTTTGTGGAAAGTTCGTCCAGTTTGATGTTTGCTTTTGTGTTGGCCCTGATTTTTATTTATTTGGTATTGTCCGCTCAGTTTGAGAGTTTCCGTGACCCTTTGATTATCATGTTTACAGTGCCTTTGGCTTTGATTGGTGCTATGGTTTCTTTATGGTATTTTGATCAGACCATGAATATTTTCAGTCAGATCGGAATTATCATGCTGATAGGTTTGGTATCGAAAAACGGTATTTTGATTGTGGAATTTGCCAACCAGCGGAAAGCGACGGGGGAACCTATGCTGGAAGCTGTGAAAAATGCGGCTGTGGCTCGTTTCCGCCCTATCTTAATGACCAGTCTTTCTACGGTTTTGGGAATATTGCCGATGGCTATTGCGACGGGTGCAGGAGCAGAAAGCCGTGTTGCTATGGGTATTGCTGTTGTCGGAGGGATGGTCTGCGCCACTTTTTTGTCGTTGTTTGTGATTCCTGCTATCTATTCCTATCTTTCTTCTGAAAAAATAAGATTGGTTGAAGAGGAACACCGGGAATAAATTCTGTGTTGACAATGACTGGGTTGTGTACCGGTATGCCGGTTTGACGGATTAAAATAATGGATATATGTATAAGTGTAGTTTATTATTTTTCATTCTTTGTTTTTCTTTGTTTGTGCCGGGGCAGTTTTTTGCCCAGTCCCGGATAACGCTGGATAGTTGTATTGTCCGTGCATTGGATGCCAATTATTCTATTAAGATTATCCGTCACCAGGAATCTCAGGCGGAGAATAATGTGAATTATGCCCCTTTTCTGCCCACAGTTAGTGCCAGTGCCGGACAGAAACAGACTGTTTCGGATAGTAAGGTTACGAATAACGGTGAAGACCGTTTTATGAATCATACCAGGTCGGATGCTTTGTCGGCAGGGGTGGCTCTGAACTGGCGGTTGTTTGACGGTTTGGAGATGTTTATGACCCATGCCCGTTATAAAGAGATGCTGGCTATCGGTGAGTTAAAAACGAAAATGGCTGTCGAGAATTTGATTGTGCAGGTGAGTTCTTATTATTATGATGTGATTCGCCAGCAAAGTAAAGTGGATGCAGCCCGCCATTCGTTGTCGCTTTCGGAGGCCCGTTATGCGGAAGCCCGAGACAAATATGTGTTGGGGGTATTGTCCGGTTTGGAAGCCCGGCAGGCAAAATTGGATCTGAATGCTGATAGTTCGAATTATATCAAAGAAAAGAAATTGCTCCGGAGTGCTTATATTTCTTTAAATACCATTATGAATGCCGATTTGCAGCAACAGGCTTATGTGGAAGATTCGATTGTTTTGCGGGCTCCTTTGCAGTTTAAGGGCTTGTTGGACGATATGTTGCATTGGAATACGACGTTATTGATTGGACGGCGGGACCAGAAGGTGTCGGAATTGGATATGAAAATTGCACGGGCTGCTTTGTTTCCGAAATTGGATTTTGGAACAGGTTATAATTACAGCCGGACTAAAGCACCGGAATCCACCACATCCCTGAACCGTACCAATGGCCCGTACTGGGGGTTCTCGATGAGTGTGGATATTTTCAATCGTCTGGAGAATCGCCGGAAGATAAAAAATGCCAGACTGGACATGGAGATAGCAGACCTTTCTTATCAGGAGGCGGAGTTGCAAATGAAAGCCGATTTGGCACAACTTTATAATACGTATGAGAATAACCTGCAAATGGTGTCTTTCGAGCAGGAAAGTGCTTTGGTTGCTTTCGACAATCTGGATGCCGCTTTAGAAAAGTATAAACTGGGAGAGTTGGCCGGTATTGAATTCCGGGAGTTTCAAAGAAGTTATATTGACGCTGTAGACCGGGAGGTTTCTGCTATTTATCTGACGAAAATATCCGAATTATCTCTTTTGCTGATTAGCGGGCAGATTCTGAAGTAGAGTCTGGCGGCCGTGGCAAAGACATTCTGGTTGCCCTTGGTTACTTTTCAAAAATATTTATACCTTTGTTCTCGTTGTATTAACTTTAAAAAGGATTGTAATGTCTCGAGTTTTAATTATCGGTGCCGGAGGGGTTGGTACCGTTGTAGCCCATAAAGTGGCAAAAAATAAGGTTTTTACCGATATTATGCTGGCCAGTCGTACGAAATCGAAATGCGATGATATTGCTGCAGCCATCGGGGGCAATCGGATACAAACAGCACAGGTGGACGCTGACAGTGTGCCGGACTTAGTACAATTGATGCGTTCGTTCCGGCCGGAGATTGTGATTAATGTGGCATTGCCTTACCAGGACCTGACCATTATGGAGGCCTGTCTGGAGTGTGGGGTGAATTATCTGGATACGGCCAATTATGAACCGAAGGATGAGGCACATTTTGAATATAGCTGGCAATGGGCTTACCATGACCGTTTTAAGGAAAAAGGGTTGACTGCTATTTTGGGATGCGGGTTTGACCCGGGTGTATCGGCTATTTTTACAGCTTATGCAGCCAAACATTATTTTGATGAGATTCATTATCTGGATATTGTGGATTGTAATGCCGGAAACCATGGGATGGCATTTGCCACTAATTTCAATCCGGAAATCAATATCCGCGAGATTACGCAGCATGGCCGTTACTGGGAAAACGGGCGCTGGGTGCAAACCGGTCCGTTGGAGATTCATAAAATGCTGACTTATCCCCATATTGGCGAACGGGATTCTTATTTGCTTTATCATGAGGAGTTGGAGTCGTTGGTGAAGAATTATCCGACCATTAAGCGGGCCCGTTTCTGGATGACTTTCGGACAGGAGTATCTGACTCATTTGCGGGTTATTCAGAATATCGGAATGGCGCGTATAGATGAGGTGGAATATAACGGAGTGAAGATCGTACCTCTGCAATTCCTGAAAGCTGTGTTGCCGGATCCGAAATCGTTGGGCTCCAATTATCACGGAGAGACGTCTATCGGTTGTCGTATCCGGGGAATAAAAGACGGGAAAGAGCATACTTATTATATCTATAACAACTGTGACCATGAAGCTGCTTTCAAGGAAACCGGCACCCAGGCGGTTAGCTATACTACCGGTGTTCCGGCCGCATTAGGGGCAGCCATGTTTGTCCGGGGTTTATGGAAAGGCGCCGGGGTTTATAATGTGGAGCAGTTCGATCCGGATCCTTTCCTGGCCGAATTGGGAGAACAGGGATTGCCTTGGGTGGAACAGTTTGACATTGACCTGGAGGTATGATAAATAAGGACGTTGTTCTGAATCACTGGGATTTATCTGCCGTACCTTCTCCGGCTTATGTGCTTCACCAGGATTTATTGGATGATAATCTGGCCGTGATTGACAAAGTCAGGCAGGTCAGCGGTGCGGAGATTATTGTTGCTCTCAAGGCAAATGCCATGTGGAGTATCTTTCCCGAACTCAGGAAACATTCAGACGGAGCCACTGCCAGTTCTCTGGCGGAGGCCCGTCTTGTTTTTGAAGAGTACGGAAGCCTTTCCCACACTTATGCCCCGGTATATCCGGAAGGGGAGATTGATGAGATTCTGGGGTATAGCAGCCATATTACTTTTAACTCTTTAGGACAGTACCGGCGTTTCGGTGAGCGTGCCCGCAAAGCAGGGGTGTCGTGCGGATTACGGATTAATCCGGAATTTTCTACGGTGGAAACCGATTTATATAATCCGGCAAGCCCGTCTTCGCGATTGGGAATACTGTCTTCCGATTTGACCCGGTTGCCGGAAGGGGTGGAAGGGTTGCATTTTCATTCTTTGTGTGAATCTCGTCCTGCTGATTTGCGGGGGACACTGGAAGCTGTTGAAAAACGTTTCGGGCATTTCTTTTCTCAGGTGAAATGGCTGAATATGGGAGGCGGTCATTTAATGACCCATAAAGATTATGATGAAGATGAATTAATCCGGATTTTACGGGATTTCCGTGCCCGCTACCCGCATTTGAGAGTTATTTTAGAGCCGGGGAGCGCATTTACCTGGGACACCGGTTGCCTGGTTGCCACGGTTGAGGATAAAGTCAGTAATGGCGGGGTGAATACCCTGATGCTGAATGTTTCTTTTGCCTGCCATATGCCCGATTGCCTGGAGATGCCTTATAAACCGGCAATCCTGGGTACCCACGAACCGGGTGAAGGGGAGAAACGTTGGCGGATGGGGGGAAATAGCTGCCTTGCCGGGGATTTTTACGGTGATTGGGCGTTTGACGGAGGGCGGGAACCGCAGGTTGGCGACCGCATTGTTTTCCGTGATATGATTCATTATACGATGGTGAAAACTACGATGTTCAATGGGGTAACTCATCCTTCCATTATGATTTATTCGCCCTCTTCCGGTTTTCGGCTGGTCCGGAAGTTCGGTTATGAAGATTATAAAGGCCGGATGTCCTGAAAATGATATTTTATTCTTCCCTGTCCCGGATGTAATTCCTCCATTTTTCAATCAATTGTTGCATATCTGCCGGAATTTCTGAGTCGAAAGAGAGGCGTTCTCCTGTCGTGGGATGTTCAAATCCCAGGGTTTTGGCATGGAGGGCCTGCCGGGGACAAATGCCGAAACAGTTATTGACGAATTGTTTGTATTTGGCAAAAGTAGTGCCTTTGAGGATTTCGTTTCCGCCGTACTCTTTGTCGTTGAACAGGGGGTGTTTGATGTATTTGAAATGTGCCCGGATTTGATGGGTCCGGCCGGTTTCCAGAATGCATTCCACGACGTTTACATAGCCTAATCTTTCTATAACCCGGTAATGGGTGACGGCGTGTTTGCCGTGGCTTCCGTCGGGGAAGCAGGCCATTACTTTCCGGTTGGTCAGGTTCCGGCCGATGTGACCAGTGATGGTTCCTTTGTCGTCTTCCAGGTTTCCCCAGCAGACAGCAACATACTGCCGGTCGGAGGTTTTATGGAAAAACTGGGCTGCCAGATGGGTTTTGGCTTTTTCGGTTTTGGCAATCACCAATAATCCGGAAGTATCTTTGTCAATCCGGTGGACTAATCCGGGACGTGGGTCATGGTTGTCTTTAAATAAAGGATTGTCTTTCAGGTGCCATGCCAGGGCGTTTACAAGGGTTCCCGTGTAGTGGCCGTAGGAGGGATGGACTACCATTCCGGCGGGTTTGTTTACGACCAGGAGTTGTTCGTCCTCATAAACGATATTCAGGGGAATATTTTCGGGGATAATCTCAAGTTCCCGTTTGGGGTAGGACATGACAACCGAAACGATGTCCTGGGGTTTTACCTTGTAGCTGGATTTTACAACTTTGCCGTTGACTAATATATTTCCGGTTTCTGCTGCTTCCTGGATTTTGGTCCGGGATGCATGGGGAAGCCGGGTCATCAGAAATTTATCGACACGGAGTAAATTTTGCCCGCTATCGGCTTCTATCCGATGGTGCTCGTACATTTCCGGTGTCGGTGGATTTTCTTCGTCCTCTTCTTCGAGCAGTTCCTCTTCGTCAATTTCTTCTAACATCTGACAACTTTATAAGGTTATTCTGTGACCATTAAAGAGTCTGACACAGTAAACTTTTCTTGTTTCAAGGTGGTATATAACCTGATGAAACTGCCTGCCTGGATTTGTCCGCTTGCGGGATATTGTTCGTAGATAAATGCCCTGAGGGAATCGGTGCGTGTGGTGATGCTGCCGTCCGGAATCACTTTTTCGATATTCAGGTAGGCGTTTCTGATCAGTTGGACAGCTTCTTTTAAAGTTCTTCCTCTGAGCTGGGGGATGTAAACGAAATTATTTTCATATCCGCTTCCCAATACGATATCGATAATTGCTCCTTTTCTGAGGAGTTCTCCGGCCTGGATGGCTTTCCCTTGGTGTTGGAAACGGAGTACCAGATTTTTGTATTCCGAAGGTTCATAACTGATTCTTCCGATACGGAATCCTTTTGTTTCCAGCGTTTGTATGGTCTGCCGATAGGCTGCATTTTTCAGGTTGGGGAAACTGATTTTTTCCGGATTCCTGGCATTCAGCGTCAGGTGAATCAGCCGGTTTTCTTTCACCGGCGAACCGATAGCCGGCGATTGTTCGACAACGGCCCCTGGTTTGGCGGTGGCGTCGTATAAAGAATCTATCACCAGAACCCTGAGGTGATGGCCGGAGGCCAGTTCATGGGCTTCTTCTTCCGTAAGGTTGATAAAGGAGGGGACAGCTATGGAAATATCGTGCCGGGTATAGTCCTTCAGCCAATGGAGTACATATATGCTTATGCCGGTTACCAGCAGGAGGGCGACGGCCAGGTTTAACAGAAAAAATTTTAGTTTGCTCATAAATTTATTTTTGATTTACGGTTCCGGAATCATCTTTTATCCTCCTGTAGACCAAAGATGAAAGGTACCGTAAATTCATTTAAAATTTCTCCGGATTCATGTTGTGCAAAAATAACTTAGATTTTTAAATTATCTATTACTTTATTCCTAAATTTGCCATTTAATCGGTCAAATGGCTGATGATAAACTTGGATAATTCAGGAGGAGGCTTATGCAAAGGTTGATATTTTTGTTTGTGCTGTTATGTTTTGCGCTGGCGGTTGCCGGCCAGAATGTTACTATTCAAAAATCTGCGGATGTTGTAGTAATCCGGGGAAAGAGTTATTATTTGCATACTGTGCAGCCCGGCCAGACTTTGTTTTCGTTGTGTAAGGCTTATGGGGTAAGTCTGGAGGAAGTAAAGGCGATGAATGATAAAAAGGATGATAATCTTTCTTTGTATGAAGTGTTGAAAATCCCTTTTGTGGAATCTGGTGTACAACAGGATAATAAGTATTCCTGGCATCGGGTGGAAAGGGGGGAAACCATTTATTCTATAGCCCGTCGTTTTAATTTAAAACCGAAGGAGTTGTTGAAATACAATCCGGAGTATTCGCATAATGAGCCTTTGGCTGTGGGGGCTGTTGTCAGAATTCCTTTGGGTGCTGCCGGTCAGGACGTGGCTTCCGGAGAGGGGGGGAAACAGGTGGGAACCAGGCCGGTATTGAGAAAGGAGGAAGAGAAAAAAGAGGATTGGCTCCGAATCAGCGACTCCGGTGCGGAATTTACCGGCCGGGAACAAAAGAAGGAGGAGGGATTGCCGGCTGATTCGGCAACGTGGATAGAAGTGGACCGTCGTCAGGAGGATGTGCGGAATGATTTGCCGGTGGTTGGTTTGCCCTCGGCTTCCTATGTAAAGATAGCCCTTTTGTTGCCTTTGTCTGCGGGGGAATACCCCTCCTATCCGGATAGTTTGCAGCCCGGACAATCGGTGACGATTTCGAGTCGTTCGGAGCAATTTATCAGTTTCTACGAAGGGGTATTGTTAGCCGTAGACAGTTTGAAGAACAAGGGATATAAGATTGATTTGCATGTTTTTGATACGGAGCGGAATGTGGAGAAATCTTGTCAGTTAGCCAGGAGGTTGAATGAATGGCAACCGGATTTGGTCCTGGGACCGGTGTATGGTTCGGAATATAAAGCTTTGGCCGATAATCTGGAAAATAAGAATATACCTTTGATTTATCCTTTGTCTTCCCGTGCCGAGCATTTCAACACATATCCCAATTTTGTACAGGTGAATGCTTCTTTGAATAGTTTGGCGGAGGAAATGGCTGAATGGATTTCAAGGCAGGTGCTTCATGCTAATGTTGTTCAGCTCTGTATTTATGGAGAGGATGCTTCCGACAGTCCGGAGAAGCAATTGTTTAAAGACAGACTGGGACAGGTAGAAGGTGTGGGCACTTTATATTGGGCTGCGGAAGAGATCCTTTTGGATTCTTTGCGGTACAGGTTGTTGCCGGACCGGGAGAATATCCTGATATTGCCGACTGTGAAGGAAACGGAGGTGAGCAAAGTATTGCCTTTGATTTCTACTTTAACGGACGGTTACCGTATTACTGTGGTGGGGTTGCCTGAATGGCAGACTTTTTCTTCTGTGGACCATGAGACTTTTTATAAGTTGAATACGAAGTTGTTTACCTATAGTTACGTTGATTATGCGGCGGAACCGGCACGTCGTCTGGCGGAGAAATATCGTTTATATTTCCATACGGAACCCGGTAGTTTGGTGTATAAGGCTTTTGATATGGGTATGTATTTTATCGGGTTGGCAGCGCAATACCGGGAACGCGCGTTGGAAGCTTTATCTTCTTGCCCTTGGGACGGCAGTTTTTCGAGATTCCGTTTCGGCCAGATGGAACATAGCCTGGGAAAGGAAAACCGGGGTTTTTTCGTGGTGAATTTTGCTTCGGATTATACCCTCAGGATTCATGGTTCGGACCTGTAACAGGAAGAACGTAACCGGATAAAAGGTTTTTGCGTATCTGTTTAAGGCAGGAAGAGACCGGACTGCCATGAAATGTTAATCGGGAATGGTATGGATAAGTTTGAGGATATTATTCAGGGAACTACCCCTGTTTTAGTTGATTATTTTGCTACCTGGTGCGGTCCTTGTAAAATGATGCATCCGGTGTTGGAAGAGTTGAAGAGGCAGTTGGGCGACCGTCTGAAGATTTTAAAGGTGGATATAGACCAACCGGGCAACCGCCGGAATGTCGGTTTTTATCAGGTACAATCTGTTCCCACTTTGATTTTGTTTAAAGGCGGAAGGGTAATCTGGCGTCAGAGCGGAGCATTGCCGGCACATCAATTGAGGCAAATTCTGGAACAGTATATTTAGAACAACCGGAAGTAGGTTGCAGCAGGCTGTCATTTGACCTTTCCTCCGTATTTCCAGGCTTTGCGGTAGTAGTCTTCTTGCAGGTGGCTTACAATCACTCCCCGGGAGGTGGAGGCATGAAGGAAGTGGCCTGATTTAAGGAATATACCGACGTGGTTGATTCCTCTTTTGTTTTTGGAAGTATTGAAAAATACAAGGTCGCCTGCTTTGAGGTTCCCTTTGGTGGTCCTGCGGCAGTTCTTTTCTGCCAGTCTGGCTGCGGACCTTTCCAGTGGTTTGCGGTAGACTTGTTTATAGATTTGATAAACCAGACCCGAACAGTCAACGCCTTTTTTGGTTGTGCCTCCGTAACGGTAAGGAGTGCCTATCCAGGCAGCGGCTTCGGTATAAAGGCGGAGGTTGTCTTTTTTGGTGATTTTGAATCCGAGTTGTTGGGATAACCGGGCTGTCTGACTTTGAGTGAGGTGTTTATGGCTGCTGCATGAAGTAAAAAGCAAACCTGATATGAATGCACCTAAAAGGAAGAATCTTCTCATATGTTTTTTTCAAATCTGTAGTCATGAATCCCCAATTCCTGATAGGTATGAAGTAATTCTTCGTCGTTGTCAGTAATGACCAGGAGTTTATCCCCTGTTTTTAATATGGTTTTTCCCCTTGGAATAAAGAACTTCATATCGCGTTTAACCATTACGACCAGAGTATTATCCGGAAGGGTTAAATCCATCAGATGATTCCCTTTTTGCAGCAATCCGGCGGAGACCTCGATTTCTGTCATCGCCGATTTGATTTCTTCTGGTAATTCCACTCCGAAATTATTGGCCTTGTTTTTTTCTTCTTCTGCCAGGCCCAGCAGACCAGCCATATAACTGACGGTGGTGCCTTGCAGGATGAGGGACACGATGGTAATGAAAAAGACTACATTAAAGATGAGACTGGCATATTGTATCTCGGCAATCAGGGGATAGGTGGCAAAGATAATAGGTACGGCCCCCCTTAAACCGACCCAGGAAACGTATAATTTGGCTTTTGAAGACATTGTGTGAAAAGGGGCTAAGCAAAGAAAAACACTTAACGGACGGGCCAGCAATATCATGAATATACCGATCAGTAAGCCCAGGCCGGCTATGGGCAACAGGTCACTGGGATTGACCAATAGTCCGAGGGTAAGGAACATGACGATCTGAAATAACCAGGTGAAGCCGTTGAAGAAGGTCATGGTACTTTTTTTATGTTGTATTTTATGGTTACCGACAACTAAACCGGCAATGTAGACGGCCAGATATCCGTTCCCTTTTATGGTTTCGGTGATGGAAAATATAAAGAATACGCAGGCCAGTAAAAGAATCGGGTAGAGAGATTGGTTATCTACGTTGAGGCGGTTCATCATCCATACGGCAATACGTCCCAGAACATACCCGGCTAAGGCTCCGACTCCCATCTGAATAACAAAAAGGCCGGCGGAATACCATAAATTGATATCCCCGGCAGGAGTGCGGATGATTTGTATCAGCAAAAGGGTCAGCATGTAAGCCATCGGGTCATTACTTCCGCTTTCCAGCTCTAACATTGGACGAAGCTGTTCTTTTAACCCTTGTTTTTTGCTTCTGAGGATAGAAAATACGGAAGCAGAATCGGTAGATGACATTACTGCAGCCATGAGCAATGATTCGATAAAAGTCAGGGTGGAGTAATCGGAAAGAATACCGGTAATTCCGAAAATGAAAGCTCCGGTGATTAAAGTAGTGAGTGCGACTCCCAGGGTAGCTAAAATAATTCCCTGGCCGAGCACGGGCTTGATTTCCGAATATTTGGTGTCCATCCCGCCTGAGAACAGGATGATGCTTAGGGCAATCATTCCGATGAACTGGGCACTTTGGGGATTGTTGAACTGGATTCCCAGACCGTCGCTTCCGAATAACATGCCGACTCCAAGGAAGAGGAGCAATACCGGTACGCCGAACCGGAAGCCTGCTTTTCCGGCTATGACACTAAAAAATAAGAGCACAGCTCCGATTAACAGTATATTTCCGGTATCTATAATCATAAGAAAGGAAGGATATTTAATTTAAGGTTTTGGAAACATGATTTTTTCATCGGTTTCTGCCAGGATGGTTTCCGGATTTTCTCCGTCCTGCAGGCGTAAGGTGATGTTAGTCAGCCGTGCAAATTGGTGGCTGCAGCGAAAATCTTCATACCGTTCATCCAATATATCCTGGAAGTATTTTTTTCGTTCTTCAGTGGTCATTTCTTCCCATTTTTCTTCTTTTTCCTGCAAAATGTCCAGAATAAATTCCGCGGCCCAGCTCCCTAATTCTTTTTCTTTGTTCCAGTCCGGTTCATAGCGGTCCAGTTCATTTATCAACTCTTTTAATGCCGGGGTGTCATACCAATCCCGGTAGACCTGGATTAAATCTTCGTTGCCGGGAAAGTTTACTGCTAATTCTTCTAAAATTTTTTCCATATAGTTACTTTCTGCCAACCAAAAATAATGAATATATTTATAAATTATGAATTGGGGGCAGATTTATTTTGTGTGAAGAATGGGAAGAATAAAAAAGCGGAGGTGTTTGACCTCCGCTTCTGGGTTTATACTGCTGTTGTTTAAATTTCGATTTCAATCATCGGAGCATCGGCTGCAACGTTTGCTCCTTCTTTTACCAGCAGACGTTTTACCGTACCGGCATATTCAGATGCAATGCTGTTTTCCATCTTCATGGCTTCGAGGATAACTACTGTCTGGCCTTTGGTAACCGAATCTCCCGGTTTTACCGTGAAGCGGAGCACGCATCCCGGCATAGGAGCTTTCACTGTTTTGCCGGTAATCGGTTCTGCTTTTTCCTCAACGTTTGTTTGTTGTGCTTTTGATTCTTCCTTGTGTTGGGCTTCATAAGCTTCTACCTTTTGTTTTGTAAGGAAGTTTTTGGCAACCTGGGGGAACAATTCCAGCAACAGAACTTCTTTTTCATTGGCTGCCAGTTTCACTCCGCCTGCTTCCGGCAATTCGGGATTAGGCTGCATCTGGTATTTGCTCATGTCGTAAGGAATTTCCTCGCGGGTTCCGGCAATTTTCAGGCGGAATTCCGGGTTTACAGGTACCGGTGTTTTTCCGTATTCTCCTTTTACAAGGTTGACAAACTGATTGGAAACATTGCTGTACATCGGTTTGCCGGCTTTGATGTCGAGGGCACAGTTTACAGCCTGGGCACCTACGATTTGGCTGGTCGGAGTTACTAACGGAGGCAGACCGGCAGCTAAACGTACAGTCGGAATCAGTTCCATGGCTTTTTCCAGAATATCCATAGAATTCAATTGTTTCAACTGGGCCACCATGTTGCTGTACATTCCTCCGGGTACTTCCGCTTTTTTTACCAGTTCGTTCGGTTTGGGGAAGTTGAAGTAAGCCTCGATGGCATGACAGGCATTCAGTAAGGCTTCCTCGTTGTTTGCTTTGGCTGCTTCGATGGCTTTGTCAAATTCTTTGTCGATGTCGGCGGGCAAAGTGTCTGTCAACGGATTGAAAGGATTCGGGAATTGTTTGGTTGCATCGTAGGCTTCCAGTTCTTTGCGGATATTGAATAATTCCTGGTTGATTTGGGCTACGGCTTCCATGTTGATGTCGAGTTCCACACCCAGTTTCTGGCAGAAAATGTAAACCAGCTCGATTGCAGGAGCTCCCGTACCGCCTGCAAAGTTCCAGATATTGGTATCAACGATGTCTACTCCTTTCAGGATAGCCATTAATACTGCGCCGAGGCCATAACCGGGTGTACAATGGGTATGGAAATCTACAGGGATAGAAAGGTTTTGTTTGAATAAGGGTACTAATTCCGCAATCCGTGAAGGCTGAATCAAACCGCTCATGTCTTTTATGGTTATCATATCTGCTCCCAGTGCGGCCATTTGTTTGGCTTTGTCTAAAAAGTACTCATTGGTAAAGACCGGAGCCGGGTTTTTCTTGCCTTTTAATTTATCCCAGAAACTCAGTGCCGGATATTTCGGGTCAATGGTGTAGCATACTGCACAGTCGGCTATTCCACCGTATTTCTTTACGTATTTGATGGTGGATTTTACGTTGTTGACATCGTTTAAGGCATCGAAAATACGCATAATCCCCAGTCCGGAAGCGATGGCGTTTTTGCTGAATCCTTCGATGATTTCATCTGTGTAAGGTGCATATCCGAATAAGTTCCGGCCTCTGGAAAGGGCGGTCAGTTTGGAAACATCGCCTACTGCAGCTTTGATTTTTTCCAATCTGGTCCACGGGTTTTCGTTCAGGTAGCGCATGACAGAATCGGGTACTGCGCCTCCCCAAACTTCCATGGCATAGAAATTGGCATTTTTATAGAATGGTAACACTCTGTCGATCTGGTTTTGAGTCATACGGGTGGCAAAAGAAGATTGCTGTCCGTCTCTCAAGGTAAGGTCTCTGATTAATAATTTTTGTGCCATAATTTCAGTGTTTGTTTTGGTATTTTTTTTGGTTTGTACAAAACTATTAAATTAAAATGACACCGTCTAATAAAATAACAAGAAATTGTGGAAAAAAATCATTATTTGTTTGTGGAAAAAGTAATTTGCTTTTAAATCATAATAAAAACGGAATATTTTTAGTGTTTTCTTTTAATTCTAATGTTAGTTTAGCTATGTTTGTAATCTGTTTTGTTGGAAGCAAGTGGGCGTTTTGGGGTACAAAGGAGCCGGATGGCTTTCAGCAAGGCGCTTTAGAGAATAAATAATTATGGAAAAAATAGCAGTATTCCCGGGGTCATTTGATCCTTTTACCATAGGACATGAAGAGATTGTCAGAAGAGGATTGAAGTTGTTTGACAAGATTATTATTGCAGTGGGATTGAATCCGGTAAAAAAAGAGTTTTTGAGTACCGATTGCCGTATCCGTCTGATTAAAAAAGCTTTTGAGGATACTGACCGGGTATCTGTGGAGCCCTATTCCGGATTGACGGTGGATTTTTGTGAACGGGTAAATTCGCATATCATTATCCGCGGGTTGCGTACTGCCGCCGATTTTGAATATGAACGGGCGGTGGGACAAGCCAATCGTGCCATGGATGGGCGGATTGAAACAGTTTTTATCCTGACTTCAACGATTCATACTTTTGTCAGTTCGACGATTGTGCGCAATATATACATGAATGGCGGAGATGTGACTAAATTTTTGCCGGAACGTCTGACGACCCAGGATTTAAGACGATGTGTGGAAGCACAGTGATTCAGGAAAGGAGATTTAGAGTGAAAAACAAGTGGATAAAAACCGGTTCAGCTATTCTGGCATTGATTGCCTTGTTTTTTCTATGCTTACCGGTGTATATGCGGGAGGCTTTGATTCATTGGTATCCGGATATTACGGATACTTATATTTTTGCTTCGCATGTGGTTGAAAAGGCTGATTCCTGTTGGGATTTTCCTGAAGCGAAGGGATTCAATGATTATGAAATGACTCCGGAGGAAGATGCTTTTTTGAAGCAATACGGGACGGTGGCTTTTCTGGTGATTCGCCAGGATAGTGTTTTGTATGAAGAATACCGGGACGGCTGGGAACCTGGGAAACTTTCCAATATATTTTCCGCTACCAAAAGTATTGTAGGGTTGTTGGTGGGTATTGCCTGTGACGAGGGGTATATTGAAAGCCTGGATGATAAGGTCAGTAAGTATTTGCCGGAATTTCGGGAGGGCGATAAAATAACAGTCCGGAATTTACTGACGATGAGTTCCGGTCTGAATTGGGATGAAGCTTATACGGCATTGATTTCTAAAACGACCCAGGCGTATTACGGGGATAATATCCGGGAATTGATTATGGGGCTGGAAGTGGTGGAAGAGCCGGGGAGGCGGTATTCTTATAAGAGCGGAGATACCCAGTTGCTTGCTTTTGTATTGGAGGCGGCTTTGAACCGGAGCGACCGGGGGAAGGAGCAGAGACCGGCAGGGGGATATACTCCCTTGACGATTAGTGAATATGCACAGGAGAAGTTGTGGCAACCCATCCAGGCCTGTCGGAGTGCTTTGTGGAACCTGGACAGGGAGGGGGGCGATGAGAAGACCTATTGTTGTTTCAATACGACAGCCCGTGATTTGGCCCATTTGGCCCGTCTGGTTCTGCATCATGGGAGTTGGAACGGCAGGCAGGTGATTTCTCCCGCTTATTTACAGGAAGCGATTTCTCCCGCTTCTTATTTAGAGAATGAGTTTGGGGACGGGCCTTTGGATTATTATGGCTTCCAGATTTGGATTATGCATTATGGGGGCATGCAGTTTCCTGCTTTCCGGGGATTGGGAGGCCAGTATGTTTTCATGATTCCCCAACGGCAGGCAATTGTAGTGCGTCTCGGCCATCGGCGTAGTGATGTGTATGAGCGGGAAGTGACCACGGATATAAGAGAATATCTGGATATAGCCTTTCGTATTTTAGACAGGCCTGAATATTAGGTTTGAAGGGATTTTTGTTTTCAGGAATTTTGTTGCAGGGCCGACAATGATGTTACTGTCGGGGGATATTGTTTTTGTTTCCTTAAATTGAAGAAAGATGCAAGGGAAAGGACAGGTTTCAGGAAGTGATTTACGGAAGCAGAGGGAGTTGTTGCAGAAAGAATATGAGTATGAGAAGGAATTGTACAGGCAGCAGCTTGAGCAACAGGGCATAGAGCGTCGAATCCGGCAGGGAATGTGTTGGTATCCGGTTCATGCCGGAGGGAGCCGCTATAATTCTTTGAATCAGTTTACGGCAGAAGTCTGCCGGAGCAAGGCGGATGAGACGGAACATGTGTTTGAATACGGGCGTCCGGTATGTTTTTTCCGGTTGCTTGGTGATGGGAGTGTCCGTTATTTCAATTTTCCGGCAGTGGTGAGTTATGTCCGGGACAATAAAATGGTTGTTGTCTTGCCGGGACCGCATGTTTTGGCGGAGTTGAACACAACTGTCGATTTAGGGGTACAATTGTATTTTGATGATACTTCTTACAAAGTGATGTTTTCCGCTTTGCAGGAAGTTATGGAGACGACGGAAGGCCGCCTTGCCCATTTACGGGAGGTGTTGTCCGGAAATCGTCCGGCTTTGAAAAGGGATTTGCGTCCCCTTTCTTTCCCGTGGCTTAATCCGTCCCAGCAAGATGCTGTGAATCAGGTGCTGGCTGTAAAGGAGGTGGCTGTTGTTCACGGCCCGCCGGGGACAGGAAAGACCACCACCCTGGTGGAGGCTATTTTTGAAACTTTACACAGGGAGGCACAGGTCATGGTTTGTGCCCAGAGTAATACGGCGGTGGACTGGATTTCCGAGAAACTGACGGACCGGGGAATAAATGTATTACGGATTGGGAATCCCACTCGGGTGAACGATAAAATGCTGGCTTTTACTTATGAACGTCGTTTTGAGGCTCATCCGGATTATCCTGAATTATGGACTTTGCGGAAAGCAGTCCGGGAGATGCTCGGACGATTGCGTAAAGGCGGGCGGAGTGAACGGGAAAGTATGCGTAATCATTTATCGAAATTAAACCTGAGGATTCAGGAACTGGAAATCAGGATTGATGCCGGATTGTTTGCTGAGGCGAGGGTAATTGCCTGTACTTTGGTCGGTTCTGCAAACCGGCTCTTGGAAAAAAAGCGTTTTTCTTCCCTGTTTATAGATGAAGCTGCACAAGCCCTCGAAGCTGCCTGCTGGATTCCCATAGGTAGGGCAGACCGGGTCATTCTGGCCGGCGACCATTGTCAGTTGCCTCCTACTGTGAAATGTCCTGAGGCTTTACGGGGCGGCCTGGGAAAGACATTACTCGAAAAAGTGGCAGTCTCTCAACCGGATGTGGTTTCTTTGCTGAATATTCAATACCGGATGAACGACGATATCATGCGTTTTTCTTCCCACTGGTTTTACCATGATGAATTGCAGGCTGCTGCGGAAGTGCATGGCCGGGGAATTCTGGATTTTGATACGGCTGTATGCTGGATAGATACGACTGATTTTGAATTTGATGAAAAGTGTACAGGGGAAGGGACCGGACGTTTCAATACAGGGGAGGCTGAATTGCTCATCCGGCAATTAAAGGATTATATGGAACGCATCGGGAGTGCCCGTATTCTGGATGAACAGATTGATTTCGGCCTTATTTCACCTTATCGGGCACAGGTGTATTATCTCCGTAGTTTGTTAAAAAAAGATGTATTTTTCAGGCCTTTCCGTCATTTGATTTCAGTGCATACGGTGGACGGATTTCAAGGCCAGGAAAGGGATGTTATTTTGATCAGTTTGGTCCGGGCGAATGAGCAGGGACGCATAGGTTTTCTGGGTGATGTGCGCCGGATGAATGTAGCCATGACCCGTGCGCGGATGAAATTACTGATTTTCGGGGATGTGGCTACTCTTACGCGACATCCTTTTTACAAAGCATTGTATGAATATTGTTCGGCCTTGTAAATGGAGTTTTCCGGTTGGAAAATGCCCCCGGACATCATAGCCGGAGGCTGAAAAAAACAGGAGGCATTATGCCGGTTTTACCAGGCTGCGCCCCAGCCATACCAAGACGATGCCTAACACGATACTCAGGATAAGGTAGGCGGAAAAATATCCCCAATGTTTGTTTTGCATCAGCAGAAACATGTCGTCCGCAAAGGAAGAAAAGGTGGTGAATCCGCCGCAGAATCCGGTAATCAGGAAAATGTTCATCTGGGTAGAGATGAGATGGGTTTTTTCTGCCATACCGAAGAAAATGCCAATAACAAAACTACCGATTATGTTTACGGCAAAGGTGCCCCACGGGAAAGGTGAAGCTGTCATATAATGGGCCAGTTTCCCGACCAGAAAACGAAGACAGGTTCCGATAAAGCCGCCTGCCCCGGCAATTAACATCGCTTTGAACATTGTTTTAAATTTTTGTGGTTAAAAAATATCATTCTTTTCTGTTTATTACTTTAGGTCCGGTCAGGATGGTTATTACGCCTCCTGTCAACAGGACAGCAATGGCTACGGCGAGCACCAGTGTTCCGCCTCCTGCTTTTAAGAGGAGCGGGATGATAAAGGTGGCTATAATGGCACCCAGTTTGCCTAAAGCGGAGGCTACCCCTTCTCCCCCTGCTCTTTCCTCTAAACTGTAAATACGGCTGGGAAGTTCGAAGGTGGACAGGTGGGGGCCGGCATTCAGAGCTAATTCAAATAAGAGAAAGCCGCTTAAGATGATCCCCGCAGAGGCTTGGTAAAGATAACCCAAAAGTGTGACAGTGAGACCGGCGGCACAAATAAAAAAGCCCAGAGCTTGTGTCCGGATGATGTCCAGTTTGCTGACGACTGTCAGTCCTGAAATAAAACCCAGTATGATAAACAGGTCGATATAAAAGGTGAACCGGAAAGATTCAATCGTTTGAGTCAGTGGGTTGGAGCTGTTTTGAATTAATCCCAGCGTCATCAGTAGGGTAGGTGTGAATATTCCGATCCCATATACTCCCATGCCTTCGCATCCCCAGGGAATACCGCTCAGAATGAGCCGTCTGAGGTTGCTTTTGCCGAATATATTTTTAGTATTACTCTGAGGTTGGGGAGTCAATTGTTTTTTATGGGCCAATTCCCCGATGTGTACATCCTGTCCCAGAAAATGTCTGACGTTTTTTTCTGCTTCTTGTGTTTTACCGTGCAGGGCGAGCCATCCGGGACTTTCAACAAACCAGAAACGGGCACCGAAAGTAATGGTTGCCAGAAGGGTGAGGAATAAAAAAAGCCGGTTCCAGAGTTCTGGGTCGGGATAGGTTCTCAGTACATACCAGACAATGAGAATCATGGAGGTGTTCCCCAGGGCGGAGGTTGCTTTGGATATGCCTAACATGGTCCTTTGCCATTTTTTAGGCATGATTTCCGATACATAAGAAGGATCCAGGGCGTAGGAACCGCCGATGCAAAATCCGATAATCAGCAAATTCAGGGTGAGTACGGCAATGGAATGGCTGAAGAAAATCCACAGGGAGGCTGCGGTAATCAGCAAAGGACACAGCCGGAAGAAAAGCAGATAGCCGTATTTATCGCTGAAATGGCCGATAACCAACGAGCCGGCCATGATGCCCGTCAAGCCTGAAGAGAAGATAAAGCCTTGCAGCCACGAAGATAATCCGGGATGGTGGGTTATGGCTATCAGGGGGGCGATAACACTGACTAACACTGCCAGTGCTCCGCCGAAAAATTGTCCGGCAGAAGCGATAATCAGTATTTTTATGTGCCTCCATCGGAGAGGCATGGTATCCATGTTATATTGCTGATGTGTAGCCGTCATTTTTAGCCTTGCTGCAGGATTTTTTTATCTATTTTCAGGTGTGGCCAGAGAAATAACCAGGTAGCGACACAAAACGGTCCGGTGAGGGTCGGGATGCCGATGGGGGCAAAGAAGGTGTCCATGCCGGCCTGGATGAAGACGGTAGCAAAGATGCCCAGTAGGGTCCATATAGCAGTTCGCCAGTTGACGTGATAAAAAGTGGTACCCAAGGCAATGGCCGTTAATACGGGACTGAATCCGAATAGTCCGTTGGCAATATCTTCTCCGTTGCATTGATAGAGGATGGCTATGCACAGGGCGAATGCTGAACCGGCGGCCGCCCAGAGTGCCGCCCAGCGGTTACTGATGAATAATCCGATTAAAAAAAGCAGGCCGGTTACCCATGAATTGATCAGAAAGACCTGGCTGATTCCGGATAGCCAGTAGATGAGCAGGTCTTTAAAGCTGGCGTTGAACGTAGTGGAAAAATGGCCCGGTAATTCGGGAGCACCTAAACCGGAGTCCGGAAGAGCGTGCATAAGGCGGGAGGCCATCAGGACAAGCCAGGTGATCAGGACAAAAGGAAACGTAAAAGAACTGACTTTATAAGGGGCCAGCAGGTCGTTCAGGCCCGTCATGACCCAGGTGGTCATGGATGAGAAAATGACAATAGCCAGCCACATCAGGGGCACATTTCCCAGAAAAGTAGGTAAGGCGCATCCTACCAATATGCCGTTAAATCCCCAAAGTCCGTTTAGTCCTTTTTCAGCCGGATATTTCAATAGATAACCGGTAATGGTTGACATGAAAGCTCCGGCAACAGCCCCCCAGGCAACTGCCGGCATGCGGGCTGTGTAGGCTCCGTAAAAAATTCCGGCCAGGAAGAAAATTCCAGTCCAGGCATTTCCCTGAAACATGACTTGTCCGGCTCCTTTCAGGAAGAGGTTGAGGAAACCAGATGAGAATATGGCCGGTAATTTGGTAGTAGTTGTTGTTTCCATGGTTTATGAATTTTTGAAATTATTTCCAGATAAACTCTTCCGGTAAAGGCTTGCCTTTGATTTGCATCCGGACAATGGAAGCAAATTCGCGGATTGTTTTTTTTACCGGCTGAGTTTCTTCCCCCAATACTTTGAATATTAGTCCGCATTCATTGGGCAGGTAACTGATTCCTGCAGCCAGATGGGGATGCCTGTTGATGAATACCTGGGTTTGGGCATAGATTTGTGTGGCATCCTGAGGTGGCGTGAGTACAATGACATTGCCCAGTACATCGTAATGATGCATTATGCCAATGTCCCGGACCGTTTTTTCTTTGGGTGCCGCAACCATCTTTTCGCGGAACAGGAGAGTCCCTTCCGGCCGGCGTGCCTGGGTACAGACAGACAACAGGTCGTATACGAACAGTTCCCCGTCCTGATAGTATTTTCGGCCTCCTGTATATATCTCCGAATAAAACAGGGTGGCTGACGGATGGATAACAATGTCCGTATTGGTGGCATAACGGCTGTTGCGGCAGGGGATTGTGGCTTCCGGAATGTATTCGAGGTACGCATTTTCTTCCAGGGTGAACGTTTGTTTCAAGCCTGAGAAGTTGTTTTTCATTTCGGCAATTTTTGTGGCAGCCCCTGTCGATATGAAAGCATAGGCATCCTTTCGGATGGTAAACCGGTTTTCATATCGGTCGCCGTCTACGTTCGGTCCTCCTGCCGAGAGGATATAGACACAGGGCATTTCGGGCATGCTTTCATCAAAATACAGTTCTTGCTGGACAATCAGAGGGGCCCGCCGTTCCCAATGCCGCATGATGGATTTCCGGTTTTCGTCAAGTTCGAAAACCAGGTCCAGTAAACCGAATTTGCCCGGTGCTCCCATACGCATAGCCTGGGTGGGTGCCTGGTAGGGCTTTAGTTCCTTGCAATGGATAAAATCATTCATTGTTTCATCTCCTCTACTTCTTTTTGGGATATCCGGTCGAACAGTGCCATATCGCGTATTAATCCGACCAGTTCCTGAATGCCTTCGCCGGTCATGCAATTGGTGAAAATAAAAGGTTTGCCGGGGCGCATCAGGGCCGAATCGTGGCGCATGACTTCCAGAGAAGCATGCACATAGGGCGCCAGGTCGGTTTTGTTGATGACGAGAATATCGGAATAGGAAATGCCCGGACCGTCTTTACGGGGAATCTTATCGCCTGCTGCGACGTCGATGACATAGATAAAGAAATCTACTAATGCCGGACTGAAAGTGAGGGTCAGGTTATCTCCTCCTGACTCAATCAATACGATGTCGCTATCCGGGAATTTCGCTTCCATCTCTTCGACGGCGGCAATGTTCATGGAAGGGTCTTCCCGTACGGCCGTATGGGGGCAGGCTCCTGTTTCTACGCCGATAATCCGTTCTTCTGCCAGGTAGCCTTTCAGCATTTTCCGGACGTGTTTTGCATCTTCGGTTGTGACAATATCATTTGTAATAATCAGTACTTTCAGGCCTGACTGTAAAAAATAGGGGGTGATGGCTTCAATCAAAGCGGTTTTCCCCGAGCCGACGGGGCCACCGATTCCGATTCGGCATGTGTTGCTCATGGTTTAAATTTTAAGGTGTTAAGGTTTTAGTTCATAAACATTCTCATTTTGCCTTTTTCGTGCAGGGAGGCAATAATGTCGATTTCAGGGGCAAAGGTCCTTATGTCTTCAAAATCCATTTGTCGGATAATCTCATAATCTGCTGTGGTCTCAGAACAAAGACGATAGAGGATGGCCTGGGTTTCGTAGTGGGAAACTTTTACGCAGCGCAGGGCTGCATTCAGGATCATATTGATGGTTCCGTATTCAATGGCGGCGAACAGTTCTTCTTCTTTGGAGCCGTTTTGCTGAAACCAAATGGCCTGTGCTATGGGATAAGTGCCCGGAACTACCTTTTTGCAGATGTCGTTAAGCCATTGCCGCATGAGGGCATTGTCACTGATTTGCATACAAATTTCGGCCATTTTTTTCCCCATACGGGTCAGCATCAGACGGGCTTCCGTGTTCATTTTACATAAGATGACCTGATGGTCGGCTTTCCGGATCATCCTGTAATCGTTCTGTCCGGCTGCGCGGAAGGCTTGCAGGGCAGCGATTCCGTCGCAGTAAATTGTTTGCTGAAGAACGGTCCGGGTATATTGTTCCAGCGTTTCGGCGTTGTGGACAATGCCTTCAAAAGCTGCTGTTTCCAGTCCATTGGAAAAGGAGAAAGTTCCGACCGGAAAGGCAGAATCGGAAAACTCCAGGAGATGCATCAATCGTGTAATTTCATCAGTCATGAGGTCATGATTTTATTGGTGTGTATTTCCGTTTATCACTTTTTGTTCGTCAGGCGACAAGACTTTCCCTTTATGGAAGGGGGTATGGAGGACACTTTCTGCATGGGAATATCCTGAATGAGGGGTATGGTGGGCGTGATTGTGGCCCGGTTCATGAATATGGGGCAGTTCCTGGGAGGCTCCCCCGAAAAGTTGGCGTATTTCATGAGGTGCTAAAAAGGGAATGATTTCCTGGCCTGCCTGAAACTCATAGGTAATGTTTTCGAAGTGGTGGGTGTCCATCACGCTTTTCATGACTTTCTTGTCTACAGTCAGGGGCACATATACTTTTGTTCCTTTGACAATGGCGGGCCAGTGCTGATTGCCTATGGCATGTCCCAGTTCGACACAGCACCGGATAATTTCTTCTGTTTTCTTGTCCGTCATTCTCTGTAAGTCGATAATCAATACAGGTTTTAATTCAATGCGAATGACTACGGCGTGTTGGGTTTCCGCATTGTATTCCAGGATGTCTCCGTTTTCCACCTGACTGTGTCGTTTCAGGGCTATTCCGTATTCCGTTCCTGTATTGCTTTGAGCGATAAAACGGCTTTTCTGTGCAGTCCATTGGTCGAGGTGAAGGTATTCGATTGCGGTATTTTTGAGTTTCTCGCTCCACGCAGCGTCGGAATACATATTTCCGAGTACTTGGGTGTACATTTTCATAGGTAGAAGATTGATTGGGAAATCCGGATATCCGGCCTTCAGTAATTGAGGTAACTGCCGGCCGGATTCGGATTTCTGATTTGATTTTTATTGTTTAGCTGAACCAATACAGTTGTCCCAATGCGAACTTGGGAGCTGGTTTGGCATAAGCTTGTTTACCGTCTATAAATACTTCAAAGGTTTCCGGATTGACGTCGATTTTCGGCATACTTCCATTCAGTACCATGTGAGGTTTGTTGATTTGCCGGCAACCATGCACGGGATAAACGATTCTCTGCAAGCCGTATTTTTCTTTAATTCCGGCATCGTGTGCGGCCCTGGAAACAAAAGAGATGCAGCTTTTGGGCTGGGCACCTCCGAAACTTCCGTACATCGGACGGTAGTAAATAGGCTGGGGTGTGGGCAGGGATGCATTCGGGTCACCCATGCTGGCCCAGTTAATCATACCTCCTTTGATGACCATTTTCGGTTTTGTTCCGAAGAAAGCAGGTTCCCACAAAACGAGGTCGGCCATTTTGCCTTTTTCAATGGAACCTAAAATATCGGAGAAACCGTAGGTGATGGCGGGATTGATGGTTAGTTTTGCGAGATAGCGCAGAATCCGGAAGTTGTCGTTGCTGTCTGAATCCTCTGCTAACTTCCCTCTCACTTGTTTCATGTAATCGGCCATCTGGAAGGCACGCGTGAAGTTTTCCCCCACTCGTCCCATTGCTTGCGAATCGGAAGAAATCATAGAGATAACTCCCAGATCATGGAGAATATTTTCTGCTGCCTGGGTTTCCGGACGGACACGGCTTTCAGCGAAGGAAACGTCGGATGGGATTTTGGGGTTGAGGTTATGGCATACCATAATCATATCGAACAATTCTGCCTGAGAGTTGATACCGAACGGCAGGGTGGGATTCGTGGATGATGGCAGGACATTGGCTAATGAGGCGACTTTCAGCAAGTCCGGGGCATGTCCTCCTCCGGCGCCTTCCGTATGGTAAGTGTGGATTGTCCGTCCGTCAATGGCAGCAATGGTGTCTTCTACATAACCGCCTTCATTGAGGGTATCGGTGTGGATGGCGACCTGCACGTCATATTCCTCAGCAACGGCCATCGTTGCACGTATGGCGGCAGGTGTGCTGCCCCAGTCTTCGTGGACTTTAAATCCGCAGGCTCCGGCCATTATCTGTTCGAACAACGGTTTGCGGACGGAGCAGTTTCCTTTGCCCAGAAGACCATAGTTTACAGGTAATCCCTCAATAGACTGGAGCATGCGTTTCATATTCCAGGTGCCTGAGGTAATGGTTGTACCATTGCTTCCGTCGGTGGGACCTATCCCTCCGCCCACCAGGGTGGTTACTCCGTTGCTTAAACAATGGTAGGCCTGTTGCGGTGCAATCATGTGGACATGACCGTCGATGGCAGCCGGCGTCAGGATGAGATGTTCGCCGGAAATAGCGTCGGTTGCCGCTCCGGTCACCAGGTCTTTGCTCACTCCGCGCATGATATTCGGGTTACCGGATTTACCGATGCCTGCGATTTTCCCGTCTTTTATGCCGACATCTGCTTTGATAACGCCCAGTATGGGGTCGATGATGGTTACATTGGTAATCACTAAATCCAGCGTTCCTCCTTCGGCGGTTGTTGTATTGGCTAAACCCATGCCGTCGCGCAGGGTTTTACCTCCGCCATAGACTACTTCGTCGCCATAAACACAACGGTCTTCCGTAATCTCTGCGTAAAGTCCGGTGTCTCCCAAACGTATTTTATCACCTACGGTGGGGCCATACAGGTCGTTGTATTGTTGTCTTGAGATTGTTGCCATAGTTATTTTTGTTTTTTATTTTTTTTCTGAAGTTCTGCTTCGGCAGTGGCTTCGTCCATCATTTTAAATCCTAAGTTTTTTGCTCTTTCGATAGCCAATATCCGTTGGGGAAAGTAGGTTGGAGCATCTTCATCTCCGGTGAATCCCTGTACCAATCCGTTAAATCCCATTACATACTGCTTGCCGGAATAAGCTACGACTTCCACTTCTTTCTCATCTCCCGGTTCGAAGCGGATAGCGGTGGTTGACGGAATGTTCAGATGACACCCGTAGGCTTTTGCCCGGTCGAATTGTAAATAACGGTTTACTTCAAAGAAATGGAAGTGAGAACCCACCTGGATGGGGCGGTCGCCGGTGTTGCGGACTACTATCTTGGCCGTATATCTGCCTTCATTGTAGGTGATAGGCTGGTCACTCAGAATTTCACCACCGACGCCTACCCGCTGTTTAGGGGTAAATCCGGGGGTTACAGATGGTTGTTTTGTTGTATTGGAGTTATTGTTTTTTGCCATGGCCTTTTTATTTTATCGGGTGATGAATACTTACCAGACGGCTACCGTCAGTGAAGACAGCTTCGACCTGAATCAGGCTGATCATATCTGCCACTCCTTCCATCACATCGTCTTTGGTTAATACTTTTGTAGAATCAGTCATCACCTGTTCCAGGGTCTTGCCTTCACGGGCCCCTTCCAGAGCTGCCGAACTGATATAGGCTACAGCTTCCGGATAGTTCAGTTTGAGCCCTTTTGCTTTGCGCCGTTCGGCAATGGCGCCTAACGACAGCAACATGAGCTTGTCAATCTCTCGTGGTGTTAAATGCATAGCTTTTATTTTTAATAGTTGTGTAAATGATTCAGGCAGATAAGTGGATTGCTCGGTCTGCTACAACACGAGAATTACGCTAAAATGTTCAAGTTGTTTCATATTCTGCGGGAATAATGAATCTGTTTAAGAAGAAAAGAAATAAACAGGCAACAGAGGCAGGTTTAAAACTTTCTAAAATATGTAACGTAGAAATGCACATGAGTTTAATATTTGTAAAATGTGGAAAACAAATATTGATGCCCTATTATAGCAAGCATGAAACTGAAATTTTTACGTGATACGATATTCCTGCTTTGGTTTGCCGTTATTTTTTGTATGGAAACCTATGCTTATACCGGTGTTGCAGATACGGTTCTGAACATGGGGGAAGTGGTGGTGACGGGTTCCCGCACTGAGCGGCCGCTTTCTCAGAGTCCGGGCAGTATTCAGGTTGTTACTCCTTTATTGTTACGGCATAGTCCCGCTCAAAATGTAGACGATATCCTGGCGATGATTTCGGGAGTTAATACAACTCGTTCGGATGGCATCAGCAATATACATAGTAACGTTAGTATCCGTGGACTTGCCGGAGATGAACAGGGAAGGACGTTAGTACTGTTTGACGGGATTCCCATCAATACTTCCGATGAAGGGGGAGTAAATTGGAATAGTATTCATGTGGATAACGTCCAGCGTATAGAGGTGTTTAAAGGGCCTGGCTCTTCACTTTACGGAAATAACGCAATGGGAGGGGTGATTAACATTATCAGTAAAAAGCCGCTTTCCCCATTGTCGGTTTATGCTTCCGGAGCGTATGGTTCTCTGAATACGTGGAAGAGTAGCTTGTCTCTTTCCAGCCGTCTTAACAAGCAATTTGCCGTGTTTCTTTCGGGGTATTATAATCAGAGCGATGGGTTTAATCATGTTCCCGATAGTTTGAGGACTGAACCGGATTACAGTGTGGCTCGTTTTATGAAAGAGGGCGGGGTGTGTACCAAACTGCTGTATACTCCACTGTCTTTTTTCAATATGGAACTGTTTTATGATTTATATCAGGATAAAAGAGGGGAGGGCGAGAAAATAAAGGCACCGGACGGAGAGTATCGTCATTTTAACCATCATCGGATACAAGGGCGTTTGTACGGTGGTGGCGGGAAATTTTCTTATCAGGTTGCTTTGTATTTTCAACGTCAGGATTATTTTAAACTGGATGAGCGGATAAAAGGTACGGCTTATCAGCGTTTTGATGTCAGATCCGACCGGGATGACTGGGGGGGGATTATGCATTTGCGATGGAGTGGCAAGTTCAATGACCTGGCTGTTGGCGGGGAGTTTAAAAACGGTAGTATTGACGGAGGAGACCATTATGTCACGTCGCCGGATGAGGTGCTTAACAGGGGTACAATCCGTATGGTTTCCGTATTTGCCCGGGATGAACTGAACCTGTTGCATGGAAAAATCTGGTTGCAGTTTGCCTTGCGGTATGATAATGCTTATTTTCATAAAGGCTGGTTTGAAGCAAACGGGGAAAATGTTGCTGATTTTAATAGCTATAACGGAAGATTAAAAAGCAACCGGTGGGAACATTTCTCTCCTCGTGCAGCCTTGCGCTATAATCCGGCCGAAACAATATCCGCTTATGTTTCTTATTCGCAGGGATTCCGGGCTTCCATTCTGGATGACCTTTGCCGTTCAGGCTGGATGTGGATTGGTCCTAAAATTGCTAATCCGGAGCTGGGACCGGAACAAATAGATAATTACGAAATCGGCGGGACTTTCCGTTTGATTCCGGGGTTGTCCCTGTCTCCTTCATTTTACTATGCCAAAGGAAAGGATTTTTTGTATTATGTAGCTACCGGAGAAAAAATGTGGGGGAAAAGGGACATTTTTCAACGGCAGAATATTTCTGAAGTGGAGGTGAAAGGAGTGGAGGCCGATTTGGATTATACGCTATCAGGCCGATGGAAAATGAATCTTAATTATTCTTATAATATTCCTGAGGTGAAGCGTTTTGAGAAAAATCCGGAACTGAATCATAAGCTTCTGACCTATACTCCGAAAAATCAGTTAAAAGGTTATATTCTCTGGACAGGAGGAATTGCGGATGTCATGTTGCGGGGACGTTACAAATCGAGACAGTATACTTCAGAAGACAATTCTTCTCACATTGAAGGGTTTACGGTTTGGGATATGCAGGTTTCCCGGTGGTTTGTTCGGCGCCGCTTGTATGTCGGAGGGGAGGTGATTAATATTTTCAACAACCGTCATATGAATACGAAAGAGTACAGGTCGGCCGGCCGGTTGATAAATGTTAAGCTGGCGGTCAGTATCAACCGGTAGGTTACTTTATGAATTTGATGTTTTATCGGAAGCTGTTATGAAAGTTTTATATTGTATTCTTATTTTAGGATGTTGCTGTGCCTGCGGAGGGCAAGGAAAGCATAAGACTTTTTCGCGGGAAATGAAAGACGCTTTGGGGCGGCAGGTTGCTTTGCCCGATACTGTACGCAATATTGTCTGCATCCGGGCCTCGGCTATACGTTTGGTTACGTATGCGGGAGGAGCGGATTTGATTTGCGGAGTGGAAGAGCAGGAATCCAGGGAGCAGGTGTTTACGCATTTGTTTGCCCATCCGGGGCTTAGGCAGAAGGCCGTCATCGGACCTTCGATGGGAGGTGACCCGGAATTGATTATGGCTGCCGCTCCCGATGTGATTTTCATGTCAACGACTACGGCCGGAGATGCGGATGCTTTGCAACAACGGACCGGCATACCGGTGTTTACTATTGAATATGGGGATATCGGGCGCAATCGTCAGACATTCTACAGTTCTTTACGTTCTATCGGCGAGGTATTGGGTACAAGACAACGGGTGGATAGCCTTATTCGGTATACCGACCGGCAGATTGGCGAATTGACACGGCGGGCAAAGACATCGGGAGAGGTTCCCCGGATTTATGTCGGAGGTATTTCGTATAAAGGACAGAAAGGCATTACCTCCACTGACCCTTATTATGCAGCTTTTGATTTTCTGAAAGCCGGAAATGTGGCTGCGGGGATAGACTCTGCTTACGTGTCTCCGATTACGGGGACTTATATTGATTGGGAACAATTGGCCGATTGGGACCCGCAGGTCATTTTTGTAGATACGGACGGTTTGCCTTTGGTGATGGAGGAATTCAAGGCTCGTCAGGGGGCTAACCGTTTGTTGACTGCTTACCGCGAGAAGCGGATTTATACTTTGTGGCCCTATAATAATCATCATACCAATTTTGAAGTAATGCTGATCAATGCCTGGATTGCGGGGAAGGTACTTTTTCCCGGACAGTTTTCGGATATTGACGCGGACGATAAAGCGAATGAGATACTTGCTGCTTTTGTCGGCAGACCGGTAGCGGACAGCCTGGTCCGGAAGTGGGGAAGATGCCGGAATGTTTTTGCAGGGGATGTTCCTCCGGCAGTGCAATGAATCAATCAGTAAATGCTGTACGAATGGATAATGAAATTCTGATTCAATATAGGAAATACAGGAGCCGGAGTGTCCGTTTTATTTTGCTTCTGTTGGTTCTGCTCGGAGTCATTTGTTGTGTCGCTCTTATTGCAGGTTCCCACCGGATCACTCCATCCGATTTCTGGGCCTTATTTACGGGGGAGGGGACGGAGATGAACCGCCAGATTGTCCTGAATATCCGTTTACCCCGGATGCTGGCTACGGTCATTACCGGTGTTATCCTTTCCGTCTCAGGAGCTGTCATGCAGATTCTGTTGCGTAATCCTCTGGCGTCCCCTTATACATTAGGAATCTCTAATGCAGCGGCTTTCGGTGCATCCTTTGGGATTGTTTTTCTGGGCGCCGGGGCAGGGTGGGTACGTTCTTCTGAGCTTTTTATGGTTACGAATCCGTATGTTGTTACCCTTTCCGCTTTTCTGGGCAGTTTGCTGGGACTGGCTATTATCTTGCTTATTGTCCGGGTAAAACAGGCTTCTGCTGAAATTATTATTCTGTCCGGTGTGATTATCAATTCGCTTTTCGGGGCGGGAATTGCTGTTATGCAATATGTGGCGGATAGTGTGCAATTGGCTTCCATTGTTTTCTGGAATTTTGGTGATTTAGGACGCGGAGACTGGCAAAAATTGTTTTTCCTGGTGGTCGTCCTAATGCCGGCTTTGATATATTTTTATTATAAGCGGTGGGATTATAAAGTCTTGGGCTTTGGTGACGATTATGCCCGGAGTATGGGAGTTTTTCCCCATCGTTTGCGGATTATCGGGTTGGTAACTACTTCCCTGATTACGGCTGCAGCTGTTTCTTTTTTCGGGGTAATCGCTTTTGTCGGTTTAGTGGTGCCGCATATCGTCCGCAAGTTTATCGGGAATAACGAAGAATTTCTGATTACCGGTTCCGCTGTGTTCGGGGGGATGTTTCTGTTGCTGTGTGATACGGTTGCCCGGACGGTCATTTCTCCCGTTATCCTTCCTGTGGGCATCCTGACTTCTTTTTTCGGGGTTCCCTTGTTTTTGTTTTTGTTGACAAGAAAAAAAATCTGACTATTTCATTTTACCGGCAATGCAAATTAAAGTAGAGGATATTTCTTTTGATTACAGTGGTTTTATGGCTTTGAACCATGTCTCTTTTGAAGTGAATTCCGGTGATATGCTGGCTATTATCGGACAAAACGGGTCGGGGAAGAGTACTTTGTTAAAATGTCTCAACCGCATACTGAGGGTGGAGAGGGGGACTATCCGGATTGGGTCTGCGCTTTTGAAAGATTATTCTTCTAGTCAACTGGCCCGCACAATTGCCTATATTCCTCAGTCCGGAGAGGTGGTGGAGGGTATGAGTGTGTTTGATACCGTTTTATTGGGAAGGAAGCCTTACATAGGTAACAAGCCGGGTGCAGCCGATATGAAGCTGGTTGTCCGGTTGCTGGAGCGTTTGGAGCTGCAAACAGTGGCTATGCGCAATCTTAATACCTTGAGCGGAGGACAACAGCAGCGTGTATATATAGCACGGGCACTGGCACAGCAACCTGCCGTTCTGTTACTGGACGAGCCTATCGCTAATTTGGATATGAACCATCAGATGAAAGTGATGAAGCTGTTGCAACAGCTTGCTTCGGAAGGATTGATTGTGGTTATTACGATTCATGATATCAATATGGCGGCCCGTTTCTGTAATAAAGCCCTGATGCTGAAGCACGGCGGAGTGTTTGCTTCCGGCTGCCGTTCCGTTTATACTCCGGAAAACGTAGAAAATCTGTATGATATGCAAGTGGATGTCATACATCACAAAAATGGAATCTGCATTATTCCGCAATGATAAATACTTGATCTAGGATTAATAATGATATAAAATGATGTTCAAAGGATTAACTGTATTGCTTATGATTGTTTTGGAACCGATTGGTTATGTTCGAAATGCTTGCCAGGAAAGTCAGGCCCCGGAGGCAATCAAAAAAGAGATCTCTGAAATAGAGATTTTACCCGGATATGCGGAAGGTTTGCGAGGTATTGAACAGTGTGAATTTTTAGATATGGTATTTGCTTTTCACCAGGAAAAGCGTACGGAGTTGCAAACCCGGCTCCGGACCGGGGAAACTACCGGAGTATTTGCTTCGCGTTCGCCTCGCCGGCCCAATCATTTGGGAGTGACTACCGTGAAATTACTCGGACGGGAGGGGAATATCCTTCGCGTCGGGGGGGCGGATGCGCTTGACGGTTCGCCGGTGGTTGATATTAAATATTGCGATACCTCTGTTTTGGAGTGGTGGAGTGTGCATGACAGCATTCGGATGAGTTCGCCGCGTGTTGACATTGTTGGAAACATTATGGCCGGTGATACGCGGGTATTATTGTTGAAAGCAGCCCAGTTGCACGGGCATGTTTGTCCGGGCCTGGCTCTTGGGGTGATGGGAGCTGTGAAGGTGATGCAGAAGGTTATAACCTCCGGGGAAGACATCCGGGATTACACGCTTTTTTCCGGAATGCAGAATTGTCCGATAGACGGAGCCTTGTTTGTCACGGGGTGTACTCCGGGAACGAATCGTTTTGTGATGGGTAGTCCGGGAAATGACTGCTTCTATGTCATGAATAAAGCCGGCAAGGGATGGAAAGTGACCCTAAAAGATACTAACCGGGAATACATCCAACGACACCTTTCCGACGGCTTGAGTCCCGTTGCCAGGGGATTGGCCGTTCTGGACATGGATTTCGATGAATTATTGATTCTGGAGCCGGTAGAGGAGAAGCAGTAATAAAAAAACCGTTCCACAATTGGAACGGTTTTTTATTTTATCCTCCGAAGTTGTCATACATGACATTTTCTTCGGGTACTCCAAGTTCATAGAGCATTTTAGTGACAGCCTGAATCATCATAGGAGGTCCGCAGAGGTAGTATTCAATGTCTTCCGGATTCTCATGATTCTTGAGGTAGTTTTCAAAGATTACCTGGTGTACGAAGCCCGGTTTGTAGCTTACACCGGCAGCATCTGCCACCGGGTCGGGCCTGTCAAGAGCCAGTGTCCAGTGGAAGTTCGGATTTTCTTCCTGTATTTTGTTGAATTCATCCACGTAAGGAGCTTCCTGTAATGCACGTGCGCCATACCAGAAAGTCACTTTACGGTTAGTGTGCATGGTGTGGAACAGGTTGAAAATGTGGGAACGCATGGGGGCCATACCGGCACCTCCACCGATAAACATCATTTCATTGTTGGTGTCTCTCAGGAAGAATTCTCCGTAAGGTCCGGAGATGTTTACTTTATCGCCCGGTTTCCGGGAGAAGATAAAGGAAGAGCAGATACCGGGATTGACCGGCATAAAACTTCCGGTTGCCCGGTCGAACGGCGGTGTGGCGATACGGATGTTTAACATGATAATATTGCCTTCTGCCGGAGAATTAGCCATAGAATAAGCCCTGTAAGTGGGTTCCGGATTGTGCATTTTCAGGTCGAACATTTTCATCTTTTCCCAGTCGGCCTTGTATTTCTCATCTATATCCATGGTTCTGAAATCTACATCCAAGGCAGGAACATCTATCTGGATATATCCTCCGGATTTGAATTTCAGGTTTTCTCCTTCCGGTAATTTTACTACAAATTCTTTGAGGAAAGTAGAAATATTGCGGTTGGAAACTACGGTACACTCCCATTTTTTGATTCCTAAGATGGATTCGGGAATGCGCATTTCAATGTTTTCTTTCACTTTCACCTGACAAGCCAGACGCCAGTTCTCGTGTTGTTGTTTATAGGTGAAAAATCCGGTTTCTGTCGGAAGAATAGAGCCGGCTCCGGAATCCACCTGACATTTACACATACCGCAGGAACCTTTTCCGCCGCAAGCCGACGGCAGGAAAATTTTCTGATTGGCCAGAGTAGAAAGCAACGAACCACCCGGTTCGGTCGTTACGACATGTTCGCCATTGTTGATACTCACTCTCACATCCCCTTTTGCCGTCAGTTTGGCTTTGGCAAACAGCAGGATGCCCACCAGAATGAGGGTGACGAGCAGGAATACCACAATTCCGGCAGTGACGATTGCTGTATTGATAGCTAATAACATCATCTTGGTTTTATTTTAGATTTTATTAAATTATTCTGCTTCGGCTGTTGTGGTTTGTTGGCACCTTTTTTCGCACTTGGTGGAATCTTTGGCGCAACATTGTTCTTTGCCTTGTCCGCAACTGCCGTTACAGTCGGTACCTTTGCAAGGTTGGCACTGGCAGGATGTTTTTTCCGTGCATTGACAATTTTCGCATCCGCATGTTTCGCATTCACATTTTGCAGCTTTGCAATTTCCGTCACAATTGCTGCAAGCGCATGCTTTACACTGGCATGCAGCAGCTGGCTGGGAAACGGTTAAGGTGGTAGCAGCTTTTGCCGGTTGGGCTTTCAGCTTGCTCAGGTCAATACCCAGGAAGCTCATAAAGGAAATGGCCATTAAACCGGTGACAATAAACGTGATACCGATGCCGCGCAGAGGGGCGGGGATATCGGAATATTTCAGCTTTTCGCGGATGGCTGCAATCGAAACGATGGCAAGCAACCAGCCGATACCGGAACCCAACCCGAAACTGGTAGCTTCCAGAACACTGGCATAGTTACGTTGCTGCATAAACAGAGAGGCTCCCATGATAGCACAGTTTACGGCAATCAATGGCAGGAAAATACCCAGTTGGTTGTATAGTGCGGGTGCGAATTTTTCCACAATCATTTCCACCAGTTGTACCATAGCGGCAATGATGGCGATAAACATGATAAAGCTCAGGAAGCTTAGGTCAATGTTTGCAGCTTCCTCACCCAATAACCACTGGAGGGCACCGCTTTTCAATACATAATTGTCGAGCAGGTAATTGACCGGTACTGTGATAAACAATACGAATATCACAGCCATACCCAATCCAAAGGAGGTTTTTACGGTCTTCGATACTGCCAGATAGGAACACATCCCGAGGAAGTAGGCGAAGATCATGTTGTCGATGAAGATTGAGCGGACGAATATATTTAATAGATTTTCCATGTGTTATAATGCTTTTAGTTTTTTTCTATTAAATCTTTGTTACGGGAACGGTGAACCCAGATAATCAGTCCGACTAAAATCAATGCCATGGCAGGCATAATCATCAGACCGTTGTTTAGGTAATATCCTCCGTTTTGCATGTACCAGGATTCCGGAATAATACGGAATCCGTAAAGTGTTCCGGAGCCCAGCAGTTCGCGGAAAAAGGCTACAATCACAAGGATCATACCGTATCCCAATCCGTTGCCGATACCATCGAGGAGGGAGGGCCAGGGTTTGTTGGCCAGCGCAAATGCTTCGATACGTCCCATGATGATACAGTTGGTAATGATCAGACCGACGTATACGGAAAGCTGTTTGCTTACATCGTAAGCAAAAGCCTTTAACAACTGGTCAACGATGATGACCAAAGCTGCTACGACCACTAATTGTACGATGATACGAATCCGGGTCGGAATAGTATTCCGCAACAGGGAAAGAATGACGTTGGAAAAAGCGGTTACGGCGGTAACTGAAAGGCCCATCACAATAGCGGGTTCCAGTTTGGCAGTAACAGCCAGGGCAGAACAGATACCCAGCACCAGAACAATGACCGGATTGCCTTTGCTCAAAGGATTGAACAACACTCCCCGGTTTTTAGCTGAAAATAATGCACTCATTTTATCTTTGTTTTAAAAACGGTTCGTAATAGGTTAAGTAGTTCTTAATCATGCTCTCAACTCCTTTTGAGGTGATGGTTCCTCCGGAGATGGCGTCTACCTGATTGCTTCCGTTAGCATTTCCGCCTTTGACTACATCAATTCCTACCAATTGGTTGCCGGAAAAAATCTGTTTCTGCTGAAATGCCTGGTTGAATTTCGGAGTGGTTATTTCCGCTCCCAATCCCGGAGTTTCTCCCTGGTGGTCGAAGAAAGTACCGTAAATACTGTCTTTGTTGTCGTCCAGTGAAATGTATCCCCAGATGGGTCCCCATAAACCTGCACCGTACATCGGCAGAATGTATTTGGTCGCTCCGTCCACTTCTGCGACAAATACGGGAAGTTCCCGTTCTTCAACCGGTAGTTTGTATTGTTTTTCAATGTTGACATTGAATGCGTTGCCTTCTACTTTTTCTCCTTTGGCATTGATGATAAACTGTTCTTTGATGTATTTGCCGAACAGTTCGGCAGAGTTAGCTGCTGTAGAAGAAACGTGTATTGCACTCAGGATGTTCTGTCTCTTTTCGTTTTCGCGGTTTTCGTTTTGGCGCGGTTGCAGAGAAAGAGATACGATGGATAGTAATGCAGCAACCACTACTACCAGAACCACTGAGTACAGGAATGTATATGTATTTCCTTGTTTATTCATACGATTAAAATTTTTGATTTCAGATTTATCGTAAATTATACCATGGCTTTGGCTCTTTTCAATCTGCGTTTGATGTTGGACTGTACGACACACCAGTCAATCAGGGGTGCGAAAGTGTTCATCAACAGGATGGCGAGCATCATTCCTTCCGGATAACCCGGGTTGATGCATCGGATGATGACAGCCATTGCTCCGATCAGGAAGCCGTAGATGTATTTACCGGTATTGGTTTGGGAAGAAGTAACCGGATCGGTAGCCATAAATACTGCTCCGAAAGCGAAACCACCCATAAGTAGCTGGTCGTATGCAGGTACGCCGGTTAATGACTGGAAAGCCCATCCCAATAATAGTCCTCCCGCAAATACGGATAGCATAATACGCCAACTGGCAACACTGGTCAGCAAAAGGATAGCTGCACCGATTAATATGCAGAATGTGGACGTTTCTCCGATAGAACCCGGAATGAATCCCCAGAACATATCCGCAGTACTGTAGCTTAATGCTTGTCCCTGGGCCATTTGAGCCAGGGGAGTTGCTTGTGAGATAGCGTCAGCCGTTTCGCTGGCAATCCATACTTTATCTCCTGAGATCATAGAAGGATAGGAGAAAAAGAAAAAGGCACGCGCCAGTAAAGCCGGATTCCAGATGTTCATACCTGTACCGCCGAAGATTTCTTTACCGATAATTACTGCAAAAGCAGTAGAAAGGGCCACCATCCATAAGGGTGCTTCCACCGGCATAATCATCGGAATCAGCAGACCGGAAACCAGAAAGCCTTCGTTTATTTCATGACCTTTCATTTGTGCCACGGCAAATTCAATACCTAATCCCACAACATAGGACACCACGATTATCGGAAGTACTTTCCACAGACCGTAAAGAAACAATTGGAAAAATGGGGTATCTGCCAATGCTCCTATAGCGTTGAAGTGTTGGTAGCCTACATTATAAATACCGAAAAGAAGTGCCGGTACGAGGGCTATCACTACCATAATCATGGTACGTTTCAAATCGACGGCATCCCGGATATGTGCTCCGCCGGCAGTCGTCTGATTGGGCACGAAAAGAAAAGACTCAAAACCAGTGAAAACGGAGTGGAATTTTTCCAGCTTTCCTCCCTTTTCAAATTTGGGTTTTTGCTTATCTAAATAATTTCGTAAAAAATTCATCTCTTAATTGTAAATTAATTGGTTTCTTTCATCATTAATTCAATACCATTGCTCAGAATTTTCTGAACCGGGGTTTTGGAAGTGCAGACAAATTCGCACAATGCCATATCTTCCGGTACAACTTCATAGATGCCGAGTTGCTCCATACGGTCGATGTCCTGTGCCAGGCAAGCTTTCAGTAAGTATACCGGATAAATATCCATCGGGAATACTTTTTCATATTGTCCGCTCACGACAAAAGCCCGGCGTTCGCCATGGTAGTTGGTATCTAACGTGTAACGTTTCCGTGGGCATAAAAAGGAAGGAAACAGCTTTGAAGCTGAGAATTTGCCGAAACCGGGTGTTGCCCAGCCTAAAAATTCGTAGTGGTTTCCTTCGGGAATCACTGTTACCTGGTTTGCATAAAAACCAAGGTAGCCATTGGCTTCTACCCGGGTTCCGGTGAGTACGTTTCCTGAGATAATGCGTTGTTCGGTTTGGTTTTTCAGTTTGCCGGCGGTGATGTCGGCAATGGAAGCTCCCAACAGACTGTGATAGTATTGGGGTTTATTGACTTCGGAACCGCATAATACAATGATTTTGCGGGCATCAAACCGTCCTTCATTGAACAATCTGCCGATGATGGCTACATCCTGAATATTTACAACCCAAACCTGTTCGCCTTTATTGAGCGGGTTCAGGTGGTGTATCTGGATTCCGGCATTTCCGGCAGGGTGGGGTCCGCTGAAATAGTGAATGTCTACATTTTTCAGTTTGGTGAATACGGAAGTAGACGGGGTATCTGCCCGAAGGTTCAGGTTAATGTTTTTATTGCAGAGTTTTTTCAGGCAGTCGAATCCTGTTTGCAGATTTTTTTCCTGTCCGTTTAAGACTACGTCATAATCGGGTGCCAAAGGAGCACTGTCGAAAGCCGAAACGAAGATGGCTTTCGGGGTTGTCATCGGATTGGCAATAATGTCATAGGGACGTTGTCTGATTACAGGCCATACTCCGCTGTCTAACAAACGGTTGATGATTTCTTCCCGATTTAGGGTGCTCACTTCGGATTTACCAAAATCACGGTATTGTATTTCGGCATCTGCTTTAATGACTACTTCCAGCAACTTGCGACGTTCACCGCGGTTGATGGCCTCAATTGTTCCGCTAACCGGTGCAGTGAACTTGATTTCGGGATGCATTTTATCCGTAAATAAGACATCTCCCGCTTTCACTTCATCGCCAACCTTGACAGCTAATCTCGGAGTCAGTGCCCGGAAATCGGTCGGTTTTAATGCACAACTGGTTATTTTACCGGCCGGCTGTACCACTTTTTCCGCTTCTCCGTTTAATTTGATATCAAGGCCTTTTTTTAATTTGATTACCTTGGACATGTTTTTTGTAATTATTAATAATTAAGTATTTTCCCAAAATTAAGCCACAAATATACAAACCAATTACGTAATTTTGTCGTTAATCAGATTTTAATTTGTTCGGAATGGAAAAAAAAATAGCAGGATTGGGAATATGGCTTTGCATGACCTTGACTCTATGGGCTCAGAGCCGGATAAAAACCGTTGAATGTTATCCCCTCGGCAAGCCTTTTGCAGAACCGGTTATAGAGTTGGGAACCCAGGACCGGTTGATGGTCAGTTTTGATGATTTGAGTCCGGAGGTAAATTCTTATTCTTATAAAATTGTGCATTGTGACCCGGACTGGAATAGTTCCAATCTGAGCCCTTTTACTTATTTGACGGGCTTTTTTAGCAATCCTGTTGAAAATTATGACTATTCTTTTAATACTCAGGTACAATATACCCATTTTTCCCTAACCCTTCCGAATGAGGAGGTCGGATTCAAGATTTCCGGCAATTATATCCTGCAAATTTATAATGATGAGAATCCGGATAGTGTTGTCCTGGCTTTGCGTTTTTCCGTTTTAGAGCAGAAGGTGGGGATTCGTGCGGAGGTCGTAAATTCCACTAATCCCCAATTGCTTTATACTTCCCAGCAATTAAATTTTTCTGTGGTTTATGAGCAATTGACTATTTATAATCCGGTTCGGGATGTGAGGGCTTATGTTACACAGAATCAGGACCCTAATACCCGCCGACAGTTTTCCCCCACTTTTGTTCGCACGAATCAATTGGTGTATGGGAACGGAACCGATAATATTTTCAATGGTTTGTCGCCTTTCCGGAATTTTCAGAGCGCGAGTTTGGTTTATTACACCCAGTATGTAAAAGATGTATTAAAAGGGCCTGACGGGCTTTATAATTTTATTTTGCAGCCGGGCCGGGTTCCTGAACGCTATGTCCCTCTACCGGACAAGGGCGGGAATTTCCGGATAGAGGCGGAAAATGTCCAGAATCCTGATCTGGAAGCGGATTATATTGTGGCTCATTTTGCTATTTTATATCCGGAACCCTTGGTGGATGCCGATGTTTATGTGTATGGCAAATTTGCCGGATGGGAGTTAGTGCCGGGGTTGAAAATGACTTATGACGATAAGAACAAGGCGTATGTCGGGGAAGCCGAACTGAAACAGGGTTATTATGATTATATGTATGCCGTTGTTCCCCGGTCCGGGAAGAAAGTGAATTTAGTGGAAATGCAGAATAATTTCTATCAGACTCCGAATGAATATAATATCCGTTTTTATTTTTATGATAATAACTTAATGTGTTTTCGTTTCGTAGGATATTATAATCTTACAGCCCAGTTGTGAAATAATCAGATTTTATAAAGTTTTCTGACAATCTGGCATAATATTTGTTAATATATAAAAGAATCATAATAATTATAGAATCATGAGGAATTTAATCGTTTTGTGTTGCATTGCATTAGGAATTGTTGCTTGTCATTCTTCCCGGAATATGGCGAAGTTAAATGATGTGAAGTGGGTATTGCAGACTTTGAACGATAAGGATATTGTATTGAGTGACCCGAACAGCGAGATTTCTATTCAGTTCAATGATGTGGACAAAAGGGTGAATGGCCGGGCCGGGTGCAACCGTTATTTTGGCAACTATGAGATGGAGCATGATAAACTGAAATTTTCTCCGATGGGTGCTACGCGCATGACTTGTCCGGATATACAGACAGAAGCTGAATTTTTCAGAATGCTGGAAGAGGTGGACGGATGTGCCATAAAAGACCATGTCCTTTCTTTTCTTTCTAAAGGGAAGGTGGTAGCTACTTTCAAAAAGAGTGAGGACAAAGAGAAAATAACCAATAACTAACAGACTTCTGTTTCTCCTTCAAAGATTTTTTCTGCGGGTCCTTCGAGCCATGTATCCGGGAATAAGTGGTCGGGGCTGTCTGAAACTGATTTTTAATATCCTTCTTTGGCTTGGATGAGGTAGATATTACAGTAGTCCTTCCGCAGAAAACTACGGAGAGAACTGTTGCTATACAGCCTATCCCGCAGGCCGGGGTTTCTGCTTCTGCGCTGCGTTTATAAGTTGCCACCCGGATGTATCTATGGTAAATGCGTCCGGTACTATTTCTGCATAATGCGGGGAACTTAAGCGGACCGAGTTGTGGTGTGATTCGGCTTCGTGTATTCCATCGGCGGCGATAAAAACGGTGTGTTTCTCAAAGATTCCCAGCTGACGGGCAAAACGGATAATGCATCCGTCCGCCGTTTCCGCACATGGTGGCTTCTTTGCTGCCGTTTGCATAATTGTTCAACTCTTGGAACCGGAAAATCGTATAAGAGTTGGCGGTTGTCAATGATAATGAAATCGTTGCCTGCTCCCCGATATTTTTGAAATTTAATAATCATGTTGGGATGTTAAGCTTTGCTAATTAAGAAATTATTAATAAATGCTTGGCAAAGATATTGTTAGTATTGTAACTGACAAGATAGTTTTAAAAAAGTAACCATTTAAATCAGGAAAAGATATGAAAATAACAAAGTTTATTGTTCCGTTGATATTCGGGCTTATGGGTGGCCTGATTGCTTTTTTTGTTGCCGGGGAATGGAAAGCGGATTCCCGGGTATCGTTTGCGAAGCATGAGTTTATAGGTCCCGGAATGCCCCGTCCGGTGGTACATCAGGTATTGGATGAAGGGGAAAGCGGGGGTGCCGGAAGCGTGGATTTGCGGATGGCTGCCAAAAAGACAGTCCCGGCTGTTGTAAATGTGAAAACCGTACAGATGGGAAAGGAATATTATGGAAGTCCGCTGGATTTTTGGTTTGGCATTCAGCCTCAGGTGAGGGAAGTCCCCCGCAATATGGGCATCGGTTCCGGAGTGATTATTACGGAGGATGGTTATATTATTACGAATAATCACGTGATAGACGGAAGTGACCATCTGATAGTCACTTTGAATGACAAGCGGGAATTTGAAGCGAAAGTAATCGGCTCCGACCCGAATACGGATATTGCTTTACTCAAGATCGATGCTGAGGGGTTGCAGCCCATCGAATACGGTAATTCTGATGATGTCGTGTTGGGAGAATGGGTTTTGGCAGTGGGAAATCCTTATAACCTGACTTCAACCGTAACGGCAGGAATTATCAGCGCTAAGGCCCGTGAGTTGGGAGGTAAAATGAACTTAGGTTCCTTTTTGCAGACTGATGCGGCAGTCAATCAGGGGAATAGCGGCGGTGCTCTCGTGAATTCCCGGGGACAATTGATAGGCATTAATACTGCTATTCAGTCTCCTACGGGAAGTTATTCCGGCTATTCCTTTGCCGTTCCGGTGAATATAGCCCGCAAAGTAGTAGGCGATTTAAAGGAATACGGAAAAGTACAACGGGCAGTAATCGGTATCCGTATGGGAGAACTGACACCTTCTGTGGCTAAGGAATTGGATGTAGATGCACAGTATGGCATTTATGTAGGAGAAGTGATAAAAGGAGGAGCGGCAGCCAAAGCCGGATTAAAGGAAGGGGATGTGATCCAGCAATTGAATGGGTATGAAGTGAAGACGGTTCCGGAGTTCCAGGAACAGCTGGCTAAGTATGCCCCCGGAGATGCTATACAGTTTGTAGTGAACCGGGCTGGGAAGAAGAAAGTCGTTGACCTTGTCCTGCAGAGTTCTTTTGGCGATATAGCTATTTCTGAAAGTGACGGCGTATTAGGAGCTAAAGTGGAGACTTTGACTCAACAAGAACGCTACCGTTACCGGTTGAGCAAGGGAGTGAAGATTAAAGAACTCCGGGACGGGAAGTTTAAATCAGCCGGATTAACGGAGGGTTATATTATTTTGAAAATCAACGATACGGTGGTTCATCATCCTGAAGATTTGGAAAGAGCGATCAAAGCTGTGGGAGATGGAGGTATTTTTGTTACGGCTGTCAATCCGAGAGGAAGAGTGGAATATTTCGCTTTTTCTTTACAGGATTAAAAAATGTTAATACAAAAATATTGATGAAATTAACTAACTGATAAATAAATAAAAATCCATACCTTTGCGGCATGTTTGCAGTGGTATATAAAAGATAGTATGAGACAACTAAAAATCACAAAATCAATTACTAACAGGGAAAGTGCATCTCTGGATAAGTACTTGCAGGAAATTGGAAAAGAGGAGTTGATTACCGTTGAAGAGGAGGTGGAATTGGCGCAGCGGATCCGGAAGGGAGATCAGAAAGCATTGGAGAAGTTGACCAGAGCAAACCTGAGATTTGTTGTTTCTGTGGCTAAACAGTATCAGAATCAGGGACTGAGTTTACCGGATTTGATTAATGAAGGCAACCTGGGATTGATCAAGGCTGCTGAGAAATTTGATGAAACCCGTGGTTTCAAATTTATCTCGTATGCAGTATGGTGGATACGTCAGTCTATTTTGCAGGCTTTGGCAGAACAATCACGTATTGTGCGTTTGCCTTTGAATCAGGTTGGGTCATTAAACAAAATCAACAAAGCGTTTTCGCGGTTTGAACAAGAGAACGAACGGCGTCCGTCTCCTGAGGAGTTGGCTGATTCTCTGGATTTACCGGCAGAAAAAGTGGCAGATACATTGCGGGTATCGGGCCGGCATATTTCAGTGGATGCTCCGTTTGTAGAGGGAGAAGATAATAGTTTGCTGGATGTTTTGGTCAATGATGATTCGCCCATAGCAGACCGGACTTTAATCAATGAATCTCTTTCTACTGAGGTGGAAAGAGCTTTGTCGACCTTGACGGAACGGGAACGTGATATCATTAAATTGTTTTTTGGGATTAATTGCCAGGAAATGACTCTGGAGGAAATCGGAGAAAAATTCGGTTTGACACGTGAGCGGGTTCGTCAGATTAAAGAAAAGGCCATTCGGCGCTTACGCCATTCTTCACGAAGTAAATTATTAAAGACATATTTGGGATAGTTAAAAAGGGCTGCGAAAGCAGCCCTTCTTTATTGGAAGCATTTATTCTTTGAAATTACAGGGAAATTTCTAACTTTGTCAACATTGCCTAAGTGTGTACTGGGGGTGTTGAGGTGTGTCTGTCTATAATGTAGAGTGTGCAAGTTATGAAATATGAAAGAGATACTTTTGTCTGTAGTGCCGGAGATAAAGCGGTAGAAGTGAAAGTTGCTTCCGCTGTTTTTGATGTAAAGGGAAAGGTTGCAGAGTATCATTTGTTTTTTACTGTCGGACCAACGGAAGGAAGTTTTACAGAGCAGTTGGCTGCGGTGAAACAAGGAGTGGGAAAGACCTTGAAGGAAAAAGGATGGGGGGAGGAGTCGGTGGTTTTCAAACGTTATTTTTTGAGTGATGTCGTCAATCAGGACGGAATTTTAAGAGCACAGGAGGAGAAAAGAAATGTATCTGTGGTTCAGCAGGCTCCGGCGAGTGGTTCAAAGCTGGCTTTGTGGGTATACGGGCAGTCGGGGCGGGGGAAAAATAACCCTTACCGGCATCTTTGGATGGCCGGCGGGGTAAATCCCCGGGGAGATGCGGAACAACAAACGCGGGAACTACTTGGGAGTTATGATACGGCACTGTTGAGTGAGCGGTGCCGTATGGCGACGGATTGCATAAGAACCTGGTTTTTTGTCCGGGATATAGATGTGAATTATGCCGGAGTGGTGAAAGGCAGGAGAGAGTTGTTCCGGGAATGGGGGTTGACTGAAAAGACGCATTATATTGCCAGTACAGGAATTGAAGGACGTGTGGCGGAGCCTCAGTGTAAGGTGTTGTTTGAAGCGTATGCTGTCAAAGGGTTGAAACCGGAGCAGATTCGTTATTTGCAGGCTTTGACCCATCTGAACCCTACCTGGGAATATGGAGTTACCTTTGAACGGGGGGTGAGTGTGTTGTATGGAGATCGCCGGCAGGCTTATATATCCGGTACGGCAAGTATTGATGCCGGAGGAAGCATTGTCGGAGAGGGGGATGTGACCGGGCAGGTGGCCCGGATGTGGGAAAATGTTGCAGCTTTGCTGGAAGAGGGCGGTTATGGGTTTGAAGATGTGGCCCATATGATTGTGTATATCCGGGATGCGGGCGATTATAGGGTGGTAAACAGGTTGTTTGAAGAACGTTTTCCTGAGGTTCCCAAAGTGATTGTTGTGGCGGCGGTATGTCGTCCAGGATGGTTGGTGGAGATGGAGTGCATCGCTTTAAAAGAGCAGGTATGTCCTGAATTTAATGATTTTTAATACCATAAATTTTATGTCAAGACAGGTGCAAGTAATGGTTAAGCAAATGAGTTTCGTTGTGTTCAGTTTGTTGGGTTTGGTCCAGTGTCGTCAGGCAGAACAACCGGTTAAGCAATATCCGGGCTGGAAATTGGTGTGGCATGATGAGTTTGACCGGGATGGCCATCTGAATGAGGATTGGTGGATGTATGAAAACGGCTTTGTCAGAAATAAAGAACTCCAGTGGTATCAGCCTGAAAATGCCTTTTGTGAGGATGGTTTGCTGGTGATAGAAGCGAGAAAGGAAAGAAAAACGAATACAGCCTATGACGAACATAGTGAAAATTGGCGTTTCAACCGGCCGTTTGCTGAATATACTTCGTCTTGTGTCAAGACGCGCATGAAAAAGGAATTTTTATATGGGCGGTTTGAAATCAGGGCAAAAATCCCGACCCGGAGTGGAGCATGGCCTGCCATCTGGACCTTGGGTGCTGATTTGGAGTGGCCTTCTTGCGGGGAAATTGATTTGATGGAATATTACCGGATTGGCGGGGTGCCCCATATTTTGGCCAATGTTGCCTGGGGGAAAGACCGGCGCTGGGATTCGGAATGGAGGACCGGCAAAACTCCTTATGATTATTTTTTACAGAAAGATCCTCAGTGGGGAGAAAAGTTTCATGTCTGGCGGATGGATTGGGATGAGGAGGCTGTTCGGCTTTACCTGGACGATGAATTGCTGAATGAGGTATTTTTAAGTGAAACGGTAAACGGGGATTTCGGTCAGCATCGCAACCCTTTCCGTCAACCTCATTATTTATTGCTGAATCTTGCTATTGGAGTAAGTGGCGGGATTCCTGACGAGCAGGCATTTCCTATGAGGTATGAAATTGATTATGTCAGGGTGTATCAGAAAACCGGAGAATAGTCAAAGACAGGAAAGCAGTTGTATAAAACTGCAGGAATTGGAGAAACCAAGTAATATCTATATAACTATGATGAAGACAGTAAATTATTTTTTGCCTTTGGCCGGTTTGGCTGTTTTGAACGGGTGTGGAGGAAATGGAAAGAAAGCGGAGCAAAAAAAGCCGCTGAACATTGTATATATCATGACAGACGACCATGCTCAGCAAATGATGAGTTGTTATGAGCAGCGACATATGCAAACTCCCCATCTTGACCGTATTGCTGCTGAAGGAGTGAGATTTACCAATAGTTTTGTTTGTAATTCGCTCTCCGGTCCGAGCCGTGCTGTTCTGTTGACGGGGAAGCACAGCCATAAGAACGGTTATACCGATAATTCCAGCGGGGCGATGTTTAACGGGGAACAACAGACTGTCCAGCAGTTGTTGCAGGCAGGCGGTTACCAGACGGCTATGATTGGAAAATGGCATTTGGGGAGCACACCTACCTGTTTTGATTATTGGACTATTTTGCCCGGACAGGGGGATTATTATAATCCGGATTTTATCACGCCGGAAGGTACTGTCCGGAAGGAAGGGTATGTGACGAATATCATTACTGACCTGAGTATAGACTGGCTGCGGCAGAAGCGGGATACAACCAAACCTTTTTGTTTGTTTGTACATCATAAGGCTATCCATCGGAATTGGATGGCTGATACTTGTGACCTGGCATTGTATGAAGATAAGACGTTTGAGTTGCCTGCCAATTTCTGGGATGATTATCAGGGACGTATAGCTGCCGGGAAGCAGGAAATGAGTATTGATAAGGATATGACTTTGATTTATGACCTGAAAATGTTGGATGAACGGGTGGAAGATCATTATAAGTCCTTGTATATCCGTCAGCAGGATACGTTAGGAACTTACGGGCGGATGAATGCGGCCCAGAAGGCAGCCTGGAACCGCCATTATCATCCGATTATAGAACAATTTAAAAATGCGAAACTGAGGGGAAAGGATTTGGCAAAATGGAAATATCAGCGCTATATGCGGGATTATGCAAAAGTGGTGAAGTCGCTGGATGATAATGTCGGTCGTCTTTTGGAAGAATTGGAAAAGGAAGGTTTGCTGGAAAATACATTGGTGGTTTATGCTTCTGACCAGGGCTTTTATATGGGAGAACACGGGTGGTTTGACAAACGGTTTATGTATGAAGAATCTATGCGTACTCCTTTGATTATGCGTTTACCGGAAGGATTTGACCGGCGGGGGGATATTGCGCAGTTGGTACAGAATATTGATTATACGCCTACTTTTCTGGATTTGGCCGGGCTTCCTATTCCCGAAGATATTCAGGGAGTGTCTTTGTTACCCTTGTTAAAAGGTGAAAATCCGTCCGATTGGCGGAAATCGCTTTATTATCATTATTATGAATATCCGGCAGAGCATGCCGTTCGCCGTCATTACGGAGTTCGTACCGAACGTTATAAGTTAATGCATTTTTATCAGGATATTGATGCTTGGGAATTGTATGATTTACAGGAAGACCCGACAGAAATGCATAATCTTTACGGTCAGCCGGGAACCGAAGAGCTGACGAAGGAATTGAAGGCGGAATTGGAGAGTCTGCAAGTGCAGTATGATGATCCTGTCAGAAATCTGAATTAAAATGTTGTTTGACGGTTTTTGAAGGAAGATTTAAGATATGAAGAAATTTTTCATTTCAGGTGTGGTGCTGTTTTTATTTCTCGGAGGATGTAAGGAGAAAGAGACGTACCATGTGAAAGAAGTTACTTTTCCGGAAGGAGCTACTCCGGAACAGAAAATAGATATGGCTGCCCATGTAGTTCCGACAGAAGGACAGTATCGTTGGCAGCAATTGGAGCTGACTGCATTTTTACATTTCGGGATAAACACTTTTACGGAACGGGAATGGGGAGACGGAACAGAAGATCCGGTTTGGTTTAATCCGGTTGATTTGGATTGTGAACAATGGGTAAGGGCACTTCAGGCCGGCGGATTTAAGATGGTTATCCTTACGGCTAAGCATCATGACGGTTTCTGTTTATGGCCGACGAAGACGACGAAGCATTCGGTTGCATCTTCGGGTTGGAAGGACGGAAAGGGGGATGTCGTGAGGGAGTTAAGAGAAGCTTGTGACAAATACGGAATGAAGTTCGGGGTGTATTTGTCTCCCTGGGATAGAAATGCATCCTGTTACGGAGATTCTCCGGCATACAACAGGATGTTTATGGAACAGTTGCGGGAGTTGCTGGGAAATTATGGCCGGGTGGATGAAGTGTGGTTTGACGGAGCAAATGCAGAAGGACCGAACGGTAAATTGCAAATTTATGACTGGAAAGCTTTTAATGCCGTGATAGACAGCCTGCAACCCCAGGCTGTCAAGGCTATTATGGGGAATGACATCCGGTGGGTTGGTAATGAAAGGGGTTTGGGACGCGAAACGGAGTGGAGTGTTACCCCGTATGCAGCGGATAGTTATGAGAATGCGCAGGAGGAGAATGAACGTCTTGGACTGAAACCTACGGCGAAAGACCTGGGAAGCCGGGAAAAGGTGGTGGAGGCAAACCGGGTATTCTGGTATCCCTCCGAGGTGGATGTGTCTATCCGGCCGGGGTGGTTTTATCATGCAGAGCAGGATGCCCGGGTGAAATCTTTGGCTCATCTTGTAGATATTTATTTTCAATCGGTCGGTTATAATTCGGTGTTGTTGCTGAATGTTCCTCCTGACAAACGGGGGCTGTTGAGTGAAAGTGATGTAACACGTTTGAAAGAGTTTGGGGATTATATTTCTGCTACTTTTGCAGACAACCGCTTGCAGGGCGGGGAGGTGGAACGGAAACTGAAGGTGGGGGAAATGGTGGAATATGCCCTGAAACCCGGAGAGGTTGTGAATGTGTTTATGGTGGGGGAAGACATCCGCAAGGGGCAACGGGTGGAAGAATTTGTGGTGGAGGGATGGTTAGACGGCGATTGGAAGGAATTGGCCCGGGGGACTACTGTGGGGTATAAGCGCTTGGTGCGTTTTGAGGAATGTTCTCCCGAAAAGATACGTTTTATCTATAAACGGGGACGTGCCGGTATGAACCTAAGTTATGCAGGAGCCTACCGGGCGGAACGTTTAGACGTTCAAAGGGAGGAAAATACGGTAATCCGGAACGAAAAGAAAGGATGGAAAGTGCTGGGAGTGGATTCAGAAATTCCTGCTCATCCGGCTGTGGCTGCTATTGATTGTAATCCGGCAACTTATTGGCAATCGGATAGTTCAGATGGCCTTCATTATCTGGAGGTGGATATGGGAAAGGAATATAAATTGTCCGGTTTTACTTATCAGCCGGTTGCGGAAAATGATTTTGCCGGGACGGTGTATTTATATCGTTTTTATGTAAGCCGGGATGGGAAGAAATGGAGCCTTTGTGAGGGCAACGGGGAATTCAGTAATATTAAAAATAATCCGATTTCCCAGACTATCCGGTTTAAAAATAACTATCCGGCTCGTTATTTCCGTTTTGAGGTGGTGCGGGAGATAGAGCATAGACCGTTTGTTACGGTAGGAGAGATTGGGGTACTTTACGCTTTTGACTGATTCGGTCGAAAGCGTAAATTACTTGATTTCAGGTAAGTCTATCCCTTTGATTTTGCGGTAGAGACTTAAAGCATAGGAATCGGTCATGCCTGAAACATAGTCGACTACGGTTTGGATTTTGGTGTACATAGAATCCTCTTTGCTGACTTTGTATTGTTCGGGCATGATGGAAAGCAAGTTTCGGGCGTAATAAGTTTCCGGTTTTAGTACAGCATCCGTATATTCTTTTAAAATGGTTCCTAAGATTTTAAAACCGGCAATCTGAATCTGGGTTACCATATTGGTGTGGTAGATACGTCCGTAGGCCAGGGATGTACAAGCATCGTAGGCTTCTTTGTTGGTGCCCTGTACTTCTTTAATGAGGGTGCTGTTGAATTCCCCCTTCATGATGGCCTCATAATTCCGGCAAAATGCGTCGGAACAGGCATTGATGAGTTTGTTGATGATGCCGGCGCGCAGAAAGGCTATTCTTTCATTTTTGTCGGTGACCACCTTGAAAGTACGATTGATGATTTTCAGATCTTCTTTGTCTGTGTTTTTATCGTAAAAACTTTCTAATATGCTAACGGTTTCATCATAGGACAATATCCGGAGTTTGTGGGAGTCTTCGATGTCCATGATTTGGTAGCAGATATCATCGGCTGCTTCGACAAGGTACACCAGAGGATGGCGGACATATTGCAGGGGACTGTCACCCAGTTTGCGAATATTCAGCTCTTCTGCCACTTGCTGGTAAATTTCTTTTTCACTCTGAAAAAAACCGTATTTGAAGCCGTGCGGATTGGCTTTTGTGGATTCAAACGGATATTTGACAATGGAAGCAAGAGTCGTATAGGTCATGGTATAACCTCCCGGCCGTCGTCCGTTGAAACTGTGGGTTAACAATCGGAAAGTATTGGCATTTCCTTCGAAGTGGCAGAGGTCGTTCCATTCCTCGTCCGAAAGAAGCTTCTTGAAATAAAGTCCCTCGCCTTCACTGAAAAAATAGGAAATAGCTTCTTCTCCGGAATGACCGAATGGAGGGTTCCCGAGGTCATGGGCCAGACAGCCGGTGCTGACGATGGTACCGATTTCTTCCAGAACATCCGGATTTTCAATGGATAGAGGCTGCTGTTTCAGGAACTGGCAGATTTTATTTCCCAGGGAACGTCCGACACTGGCTACTTCCAGGCTATGGGTTAATCGATTGTGTACAAAGATATTGCCGGGTAATGGAAATACCTGGGTCTTGTTTTGTAAGCGACGGAAAGGAGACGAAAATATCAGTCGGTCGTAATCGCGTTGGAATTGCGAACGGTCATGGGAATGAAACAGGGAAGTTGTATTTCCCGGATGGTAACGGTGTGCTGATATAAGTTTATTCCAGTCCATCATACAAGTGTGGGTATTAAAAGAGAATGCTAATGCAATAATAGTTATTGCATTAGCATATTGTTGCCGTTATTTTGTAACAAAATGGTAGTGGCTGCCGAAGCGTTCGAAAGCAGCTTTATCCAATTCCTCCTGGCATTGGGGGGCTGCTATGCCGATTAAAGCTTTTGCCCGGTCCTGCATCGTTTTGCCATAAAGATCGGCCACACCGAATTCCGTTACTACATAATGCACATCAAAGCGGGTAGTGACTACTCCTGCACCGTTTAATAGGGTAGGACAGATTTTGCTGACTCCTTTGGCGGTGACTGCCGGCATAGCGATAATGGGTTTACCTCCTTTGCTGGCTGCTGCCCCGCGGATGAAATCCAGCTGACCGCCGCAGCCGCTGTAAAATTTACAACCTAAAGAATCGGCATTTACCTGTCCTGTGAGGTCAATGGAAAGGGCAGAGTTGATGGCTGTCATTTTGGGCTGTTCGGCAATGATAAACGGGTCATTGGTGTAACCTACATCCATCATGGCTACTGCCGGATTATCGTCAATAAAATCGTAGACTTCTTTGGAACCCATCAGGAAAGTAGATACGATTTTTCCTTTGTCATATTTTTTGTTCAGGTTATTGATGACTCCTTTGTAGTAGAGAGGTAATACCCCGTCGGCAAACATTTCGGTGTGAATACCCAGGTTTTTATGGTTGCCGAGCTGGGAAAGCACGGCATTCGGTATGGCTCCGATACCCATCTGCAGGCAGGCTCCGTCTTCAATGAGGGCTGCACAATTCTTTCCGATTTGTATGTCCTGTTCGGACGGTTGGGCCGGTTTCGCTTCAATCAGCGGAGTATTGTCTTCGCAGAAGATGTCAATATCCGATAATTTGATGATGGCATCCCCGAAAGCACGGGGAACGTTGGGGTTGATAACCGCGATAACTGTTTTGGCGTGCTGAACGGCAGCCAGGGTGGCATCTACGGAAGTTCCCATAGATACATAACCGTGCTTGTCCGGAGGGCATACCTGAATCATGGCCACATCTACCGGAGTAATTCCCATACGGATCAGTTTCTGGGTTTCGCTCAGGTGGACGGGGATATAATCCGCCCAGCCTTCCTGTGTCGGTTTACGTACGTTCTTACCGACGAAGAAGGATTCCAACTGGAATATGCCTTCAAATTCCTGTTCCGCATACGGAGCACAGCCTTCTGTGTGAAGATGTTGTAATTTGATGTTTTTCAGTTCTCCGGCACGTCCCCGGGCACAAAGTGCCTGGATTAGTCCTTGAGGTGCACAGGCTACACTGTGGAGATGAATCCGGTCGCCCGATTTCACCACTTTCACTGCTTCTTCAAATGAGACTATTTTTATACCTTGATACATGATGTTGTTATTTAGATTAAAATTGTATTATTCAAACGAATGCGAAGGTAGGGAATAAAAAGTAAAAAGTGCAAAAGAATTGACTTAAAAAAGGTCGGAGGAATACAAATTACCGAAGCCCGTATCGAAATTTCTTTGGTAAGTGAATGATTGGGGGGAGGTGCGATAAAATTGAAATTTGGTTGCAAATAGCAGAAATAAACGTTCGTTTTTATTGGCAATATTTTTTAAGAAACGTTGCAAATGTAGCAAAAGAAATTTATTCACAATAAATTTATTTTCAAAATATTAACACATTCTCATTTTTGCATTGGGAAAGGAGGAAAACAACCAATAAAAACGAACGTTTATTTTGGTTAAATCAGGAGTTGTAGGAACGTGGCTCTGTTTGGTGATGTTTTTGGAAGCGGATAAAATCTAATTCTAAAAACATTCAGTTATGGCAAAGAAAAACATTTTTTGGCCGGGTTGGTTGGTGGATAATCCGCTGACGGAGGACCCGAACGACTTCACGTTGAAAGTGAAAGCGGGCAACATGGTGACCACCGAGGACATTGCGAAAGCGTTGCAGGCGGAGGGTACGGAATTTCAGTTGGAAACGCTGATTGATATCTTGAACCGGGGCGACCGCATCGTCCGGAACAAATTGTTGGCAGGTTTCAGTGTAGGTACGGGTGTGTTCTACGCCTATCCGAGTGTGTCGGGCGTTTGGCGCGACAAAAATGAGGTGTTCGACGAAAAGCGTCACAAGGTGGGTGTCAATTTCCAATTAAGCGCGGCATTGCGTGAGGGTGTGAAGCAGGTGGGGGTGGAAGTATTGGGCGTATCGGTTGCCGGTCCTGAGATTTCGTGCGTGACGGATACGTGGACAGGCGAGCAGAACGGTTTGATAACGCCGGACGAAACGGTGACGGTGAAAGGGCGCAACTTGCAGATTGCCGGCGAAGAGGGGGATGCCGTGGGCCTTTGGTTTGTGCGGGTGGAGGACGGTACGAAAACGGCCGTCGAAATGCGCCGCCTGACGGTGAACAATCCCTCCGTGCTTTCGTTCCGTGTGCCGAAACTGACGCCGGGTGACTACTGGCTGGAACTGACCACCCGTTTCAGCAAAGGCCAGTTGACGAAAGAACCGCGCACGGCACGTTTTGAGAAAGTGCTCAACGTGCCTGCGGAAGAGAGTGCGGGTGATTAAAATGTTAACTCCGGTGTGGAGTACGCCCGTACTCCGCATCGGAGTCAATGCTTACGCCTGTGTGGAGTGTGTGCTGACTCCGTGCCGGAGTGCGAGGCTACTCCGGAGGGGAGTGAAAGTGGAAATAATTGTTTAATTCTATAATTTTAATTGATGATGAAAAGTTTCTTTTGTTTGCTGTTGAGCCTGGCATTGTTTGCGGGATGCAGCAAGGATGACGACTTGAATGACAACTCGAATGACAACTCGAATGACAAAACCTCGGATTTCAATCCTGCGTTTGCAAAAATTTTGCAAGAGAAAGGATATATATCCGATAGTAAAAGGATTCTATATGAGGAGGTCAAAGATATTGAAAAAATTGATATTAGTGGAACTTATGAAGACTGGGTAGTGGGGAAGGTATTAACTTCCCTGGCTGGTATCGAACATTTTGAATCCTTGACGGAATTAATTTGCAATTATAATCAACTTACCTCTTTGGATGTAAGCAAAAATACTGCATTGACCACGTTGGATTGCAATTATAATCAACTTACCTCTTTGGATGTAAGCGAGAATACTGCGTTGACCACGTTGTATTGCGGGAATAATCAACTTACCTCTTTGGATGTAAGCGAGAATACTGCGTTGACCACGTTGAATTGCGGGAGTAATCAACTTACCTCTTTGGATGTAAGCAAAAATACTGCGTTGACCACGTTGGATTGCGGGTATAATCAACTTACCTCTTTGGATGTAAGCAAAAATACTGCATTGACCACGTTGTATTGCGGGAATAATCAACTTACCTCTTTGGATGTAAGCGAGAATACTGCGTTGACCACGTTGTATTGCGGGAGTAATCAACTTACCTCTTTGGATGTAAGCGAGAATACTGCGTTGACCACGTTGTATTGCGGGAGTAATCAACTTACCTCTTTGGATGTAAGCGAGAATACTGCGTTGACCACGTTGTATTGCGGGAGTAATCAACTTACCTCTTTGGATGTAAGCAAAAATACTGCGTTGACCACGTTGAATTGCTATTATAATCAACTTACCTCTTTGGATGTAAGCGAGAATACTGCGTTGACCACGTTGTATTGCTATTATAATCAACTCACTTCTTTGGATGTAAGCGAGAATACTGCGTTGATCATGTTGTATTGCGGGAGTAATCAACTTACCTCTTTGGATGTAAGCAAAAATACTGCGTTGACCACGTTGGATTGCTATTATAATCAACTCACTTCTTTGGATGTAAGCGAGAATACTGCGTTGACCATGTTGGATTGCGGGAATAATCAACTTACCTCTTTGGATGTAAGTAAAAATACTGCGTTGACCATGTTGTATTGCTATTATAATCAACTTACCTCTTTGGATGTAAGCAAAAATACTGCGTTAACCGAGTTGGATTGCTCGGATAATCAACTCACCTCTTTGGATATAAATAAGAATACTGACTTAACGTACTTGGTCTGTTGTAATAATCCGGGAGACGGGGAGAGCCTTTTTCCGGTAACGGCATGGTTCGACAATGATCATATTCCGGGGGAGATGAAATTCTATTATTCTGATACGCAGTACGGAAAAACCTGGGACTACGATGGCAAAACCATTCGCATTGACTTCCGGAAAGCGGAGTAAATAACACGAAATATAGTGGCAGTGCTTCGGTTAATTCGGTTGCCTGGTACCAGGAAAATAGTGATGGAGGAACGCATCCTGTTGGGACGAAGCGTCCTAATGTGCTTGGTTTGTATGACATGAGCGGTAAGGTATGGGAATGGTGTGAGGATTGGTTCGGTGATTACCGTACTTACGATACACAGAATCCTATCGGTCCTGCAGATGGTCGTGAACGCATTTCCCGCGGTGGTGCTTGGGGGTCCTTGCATATTATTGTCGAGTGTCAATGCGGGGTATGATGTGCCTGCCATGCGCACAGCCAGTACTGGTTTTCGTGTGGTGATGATTCCTAAGGTTTCCGAATGATGATAATACTTGATGATGTTGAATGATATGGTAAAGAGATATTTTATTTTGCTTGTCGCTCTGCTTTTGTATGTGGTGACACAAGCTCAGGAGAGAGTTTGGAATTCAGCTTTTCTAAAAAATGAAAGTCCTCATACCTTGTACTCATTTCAAGCAGGAATGAGCTGGATGAAGTTTGATGATACTTTTGGAGTGAAAGGCAAACAAGGATATAATGCGACGTTTCGTTTTATGGATCCATTAAGGAAAGTACCTGGTAATTTTTATTGGGGTATGGAATTCGGATTTGCTTCCCGTGGTTTTGAGAAGGAAAGAAAAGGACATAAAGAACATGTAATGGCTCACAGTGTAATTATTTCGCCGGTACAGTTCGGTCATCTTTTCAAAATAAGTAATGTATTGAAAGTGGATATGCGTTTGGGCCTTTATGCCAGTGGGGATATGGCTGGCGAATACCGGCACAATGCTCTTGAGTGTACTTTAAGCGGAAAAAGCAAAAAGAAGGATCAGTATGGAGATAGGGAGAAACTGCTTCCGGACGATTGGAAATGGAATTATTTTGATATAGGTGGAAGTGCCGGTTTAGGTATTGTGTTTTGTATGTTCAATCTTGATTTCAGTTACCGGTACGGTTTATTGGAGGCGGCAAAAAATACGGATTGGCATACTCGTGTAACGACTTTTCAAGTGGGTGTTGTATTTTAATGTATAATCGAATCAAATATGAAAAGATATAGGAAATTTGGAACAATAGTGTGCTTGGCATGGTTGATTGCATGGAGTGCGGCTTGTTCGGCCGAGGATACGGAGATTTATGGTGCCCTGTACGGCACAGTGACCGATTCCGATACCGGAGTGCCGGTAGAAAATGCCAGCGTGACGCTTGCTCCGTCATCTCAGGTCAAAACGACAAATAAAAATGGCACATTCCGTTTTGACAATTTAGACTCCCGGCAATATACCGTCAGTGTTATATGTCATGGTTATCAGGCTAATTCCAGAGGCGTGAATGCCATTGCCGGAGAAGATGTACAAGTAGATATTTCTTTAATACCGATTAGTAATAATGAATGATGATGAAACGAATCCTTGGTTTCCTTTTTGTTTTCTTTTTGTTTTTCGGCTGTACAAAAGAAGAGTTCGGCAGTATTTCAGGATTGATTTATGATCCGGAAACGATAACTCCTAAAGCAGGGGTAACAGTTGAATTGTCCTATGATTTGGCTTATTGCTCGTTTCCAGATAAATGTAAACATACAGAAACTATATTGAGCGATAGCAAAGGCGAGTTTTCTTTTACGGATTTGGAAGAAGGAACCTATACGCTTCGAATTGTTGTCGGCAAATCTCAACAGTGGGACGATGACAACGATGACTGGGTATGGGGGAATGGCTATCTGGAGAAAAAGATTGAACTCTCAGCGGGTGCACAGATGGAATTGGATATTCCATATACAAAAAATTAAAAACTACATACTTATGAATAAACTCGTTTATTTGTTTGTCGTTTTCTTGTTTTTTTCTTGCTCAAAAAATGAAGAGGAGAAAACAATAACCGGAATTTACGGCACGGTTTCCGATGTTAGCGGTGAACCGGTGGATGCTGCAATTGTAACGTTAGGACCTGATGGTTTTTCAACCAAGACTGGAACGAACGGAAGTTATTCATTTGAATTGTTAAAAGGAGGCATTTATACGATTTGCGCGGAAAAAGAGAATTACGTACCCCAGAAAGCGAATGTTATGGTGAAAACCGGAAGCAATGAAAAGTGTGACTTGACGATAAAACTTACTCCTGCAATAATTATGATTTCCCCGGATGCATTGGATTTTGAAGAAGAATTGACAACACGTGCATTCAGCATAACGAATGACGGTTATGAACTTCTTAAATGGCAGATCAAGAAAGATTGCGATTGGATTAAGGAAGTTATGCCTGATAGCGGTGTATTGGCGAAAGGCAGAACAGAGGCGATTACGGTAGTTATTGACCGTAACTTGCTTTCCGATGGAAAGAATGAAACAAACCTTGTCGTCAGTTCTTCCACGAGTGGTAACGCTGAGGTGAGGGTCTGTGCGACAGGAACGGGACAAAGGAAACTCATGGTAAATATGCTAAGAACTTATCCGTTGACTACTGCGGCTATATTGAATGGAGAAATTATCCATGCCGGAATTCCGGCTTATACGGAGCGGGGATTTGTATATCATACGGAACCTGCTCCAACACTGAAAAAGACATTGGCAAAGTTGTCGTGTTCAGTAAACAGTGAAAAGAAGTATTCTTATCGCCTTTACGATTTACCTCAAGGCAAGACCTATTATGTACGTGCTTATGCAAGCAATGGCAGGGATACTGTGTATAGTACTAATGAGGATTGTTTTGTCACGGCAGAGTCGAAGCCGGAAGTCGAAACGATTGAGGCTACGGATATAAGCAACGGAACAGCAACGTTGTATGGAAAGATTCTCAGTGTTGGAGATCCGGTATACACGGAGCGAGGATTTGTTTACGGAAAGCGGCAGGATATAACAATATATGACGGCAATAAAGTAGTAAAGGACAGCAGCGGTGTGGAGGGGACGTATAGTCTTTGGCTCTCGAATATACCAATTCCATGTTATTTTCGTGCCTATGTCACGAATAAAGTGGGTACCTCTTATGGAGAACCGATTAAAGTGGAAAATACGGAATTTATAGAATTGACTGCCGCTGGAATAGCTGTACAAAATGAAGATATAGGAAACAATGATTGGGCGTCTGTAAATGCCATGTGTGATAATTCTACCTTGGGAGGTTATACGGATTGGCGTCTTCCGACCAAAGATGAATTGATGAAGTTGTATACAAATCGAAATGAAATAAAGGGATTTAGCAACGAGTCTTATTGGAGTTCTACTCCTTATTCCGCCTACGGTGATTATTGTTGTGTAAGTTTTTATAATGGAACTCTAAGTTCCGGTTATAAAAGTGTGAATAAATCAGCACGTTGTGTGCGTTCTCTCAAATAAATAGAATAGTTATGAAGGAAATAGTCATTTGGGGAATAACGGTTTGGATGTTTGTGACTTGTATGAATGTATCAGCATAAAATAAAAAGTCCATTGGACCACCAAATAAAGCTTATATTAAAGCAATGAAAAAGGAAGGATGGTATGTAAGAGATGGTCGTTCCTTGTCTGTTGCTTTTGCACGTTTTGATAGCCTTTATTACAGACACCGATTTTCCGGTGGAATCATCGGTTTTTCTTATGGACAAGACGGGCCAACTGCAATTTTTAAAGCAGAAGAAGATGCTATAACAAAATGTGTCGAATCAATTTTGGGGTTGTATATGGAATCCAGAATGATACGTTGGCTTGATGACAGTACATTTAAATCTGCCAAAGATATGATTTTTGGGAATTTCCCAATGCCCGAATTTGTTTTGCTTCGCGACAAAGGATATGGATATTATGATTGTCAGAGTTATTATTTTATCGATGAAAATACACGTGATAAAATGCGAGATATGCTCAAAGATATACCTGTTAAAGTTAAAGGGAAAAGTATTATAGACCAAATAGACGCAATTTTGTTTGATGAAAAACGCTTTAGAGAAACGTATCGCAAAAAACTGGAAGAATTTCGAAAACAGAAGAGTAGTAAATAGTTATTTAATTTTTAAATTTAATGAACATGAAAAGATTGTTATTTATTTGTATTGGTATTATTATTTTTTGTGGTTCTTGCAGGACATCGAAGCAATATTCACGAATGCCCGAACGGCAATCGAGAGAATATCAGCAACGGGAGTGGGTCCGTCAAGATAATGCAGGTATTCAACAGGAGCCGCAGCAAAAAAGTACTCCGGTTAAGAAGATAGAAGAAGAGGCTGACGAATGTGAGAGGGCTTCCTGGGATTATTCCGACGGACGTTTGAAAGCGTATGCGTCGGCGATAGATGAAGACCGGGACTTTGCCCGCCAACAGGCTGCGGTTTTAGCGCGGGGACAATTGGCTTCTGATATTCAGGCGTTGATTACAAACGTCATGAAGATTTATCGTGGGACAGTTTCTAAGAATAGTGTTGCTACAGCCAGCCGTAGTGCCAAGCAAACTGTAGATCAGATAACTGAAGAATGTCTGGCAAATACGACAATTGTGTGTTCTAAGCGTTATATCGTAGGTGACAAATATGAGAGTGTGGTTTGTGTCAGTCAGGTGGGAACGATAGAAGAGGCTGCAAAAAAAGCAGTACTTGCAGAAGATGCTGTTTTGGAAGTTGAATTTGACGAACAACGTTTTCGTCAATCTTATCAAGAGGAAGTAGAACGTTATCGCCAAGAAAAGAGGAATAATCGTTAATTCATGATATGGGAGCTTTTGTTCATTTTATAATATTGTTTGTATTTGTCTTGGGTTTCCATTTGAAAGCCCAGGACAAATCAGACAGGTATAAGCCAAAGTGGCTGGTCAAAGAAGTCCCTGAGCAGAATGATGCCTATTTGTTTGAACGGGCGTATGGTGATGGAAAATCTTTGGATGAAGCCCGGCAACATTGCTTTATTAATCTCATCACAAAATTGGAACATGAGCGTGGGATTGTTGTGAGTTCTAAGTTCAGAGGTAGTTCACATTTGACAAGAGAAAGTTATTCCAAAACAAAAGATTTTTCAATGGAGTGTGAAGAAAATGGTAAAAAAATCACTCTTATAAGTCGTGTGGTAGATGAGTATTGGCAAAGAAATCGCCAAGGGGAATACGGCTGTTTTGTGCTGTATAGTATTGCTAACCTTGCTAATTCGCAATTGCCGGAAGATTATGTGAATGTTTCGGCGTGTTATGGTTTTGATGCTTTGTGGCGTTCGGCAATTGTGCCGGGCTGGGGGCAATTCCATAAAGGAGCGAATTTGAAAGGAGGCTTGATATTAGGGGGATGTGCAGCTCTGATTGCAGGAATTATTTTTACGGAAAATCAGCATTCGGATTATGTTCGTAAGATTGTTCAAACGCATAGTGTTAATCTGAAACGGGATTATGCAACCAAGCGAGACCATTTTGCTACGGGACGCAACATTTGTATCGGTGCTTGTGCAGCTCTCTATATTTATAATTTGGTTGATGCCATTGCTGCTCCCGGAGCCAGAAGAGTGGTGGTGAATTCTAAAAACAGAAGATATGCTGTTGCACCTGTTATATTGCCAAAGAGTAGTATAGGATTTGCAACTCGTATCACATTCTAATGATAGATTTTGAATTTTTATATTATTTATGAAATAGATTTTGCTATGAAAAAATTAATTGTTTTCATGATGACAAGTTTGTTGGTTATGTCACAAAGTGTGTTTGCACAGGACTTTACGATAAATGGCATATCTTCACGCGAAGATATTGGAGGGGTTGATAAACAATGTGGAGAGTCTGACAACGGTTATAGAGCCAAGATATTATTTTCCAATTACAACGAATTTCCTGTAATGGTATTATACAGAGTAGCAATATACTACCCCGGTAGTAAAGACTGCACTTTTGGTGATGCACAAACAATATTGCTCGGAGCAGGAGAAAAGAGACAAACAGGAACGTATTATGACTACTTAAATGTGGATCGGACGCAAATGATCGTAAGACCATTGAAAAAGTCTCAGATGAAAACAGTTGCTGGATATTTAGAATATTCAGATGAATTCAAAAGTAAGATGACTCGCAATGAAGCTCTGGAATTTTTAATGAAGTTGCAAAAAGCCAATTATATGGGACATAATGATTGGAGATTGCCAACGAAAGCAGAGTGTAAGTTTTTCCCAAATAAAAATCCTTTATATGTCAATAGTAATGCGGAATTGTTAGGTGACTTTATACTTGTAAGAGATAAATAATTATATGTAATTTGAAGTCTTCTGTAAAATAAGGGAATATTTAATCAATAGAACGATAATGGAAAAATGGAAGATAGGAGTACTTCTTTGTATTATTTGTGTATCAAGAAGTATTTCTGCCCAGACCTTTGAAGACTATAAACGGCAGGCGAAGCGGGAGTTTGAGGCCTACCGTGAAAAGACGCAGCGGGATTTCAGTGCTTACCGCGACAGTGTGAATGCCGAATTTGCCAGATACATACGGGAGGCGTGGAAAAAGCGTGATGCCAAACCGGCTGTTCCCCTGCCGGAACGGCCGGAACCGCCCAAGCCGGTGGTGAAGGACCCGGAGCGGGAACCGTCGCAGGATACGCTGCCTTTTGAGTTGGTGGACCCGTATGGACCTTCACGGCCCCGATTGCAACCGGTGAATCCCCGTCCCCAGCCGTTTGTGCCGTTGGATGTCCCGGTACCCGATGTGCCGGAATTGAAACCGGTGCGGCCGGCGTTCTTGGTTGGCTTTTACGGCGGTTCTTATGCGTTGCCGTTGACGAATGCCCAGCGTTTCGAGTTGAAAGGTGTGGACGAAAACAGTGTGGCGGATGCGTGGCTGCGCCTTTCGGAGGAGGATTATCTGCCTTTGTTGGCTGCCTGTATGCGTTAGCGGGACAGTCTGCTGTTGTGTGACTGGGGATATGTTCGCTTTTTGGAGAAAATGACCGGGGCGTTTTTCCCCGAATCGCGGCAGAACGAGGCGCGGTTGCTGCAAATGTTTATCCTGACGCAATCGGGGTATAAGGTGCGTATCGCCCGGAGCGGAACCCGGCTTTGCCTGTTATTGCCCACCCGGGATATGGTGTACGGGTATTCTTATATCGAACGGGACGGGATGAGATATTATATTCTTCCGTCTGATGAAAAAGGGCCGTATTATGTGATGGAACACGCCTTTCCGAAAGAACAGCAGTTTTCGATGGAAATGCCGGTGATGCCGTTCCTGTCCTCTGCTCCGGCAGCCCGGCGCCAGCTTTGTTCGAAAGCCTATCCGGAACTGATGGCGACCGTGTCGGTCAACAAAAATCTGATGGATTTTTATACAGACTATCCGCAGACATCCTGGAATGTCTATGTGCGGGCATCACTGAGCACGGAGGCGAAAGCCGCGATGTATCCGGTGTTGCAGGCTGCCGTCGGTGGTAAGGAAAAGCGTGTGGCTGCCGGTATGTTGCTGAATTTCGTGCAGACGGCTTTCGACTACCGGACGGACGGCGAGCAGTTCGGTTATGAACGCCCCTCTTTCCCGATGAGACACTTTTTTATCCGTACAGCGATTGCGAGGACCGGGCCATCCTTTATGCGGTGCTGGTACGTGAATTATTGGGATTAGACGTGGTTTTGCTGCATTACCCGAATCATTTGGCCACTGCTGTCGCCTCGGGTGACGATGTGCCGGGCGATTATCTGATGTTGGACGGACGTAAATACCTTGTGTGCGATCCGACGTATATCAACGCGGGCATTGGCGAGGCTATGCCTCAATATAAGCAGATTAAGGCGGAAGTGATGCGTGTGGCGGAGTTGAAGTGAGGTGTGATTAAAATCCCAATAAAAGAAAATAAACCGGTTGAAATTTCAGCCGGTTTTTCTTTTATAAAATAGTTAGGTGTAATCTGGTATGTAGGTGTCATGTCATCAAACAGTCAATAAACTTAACTCAACATCGGGAATGATAACATCCGCAAGTTTGTCCTTGACAAGGAATTTACGCCGGTCTCAATTCTACAACCAGCCCCATTGCTGATGCAATCTTATACAAAGTAGCCACGCTGGGGACAACCAAACCGCGCTCAACCCTTGAAATATACCCCTTGTCTACACCGATACGTTTTGCAAGTTCCGCCTGTGTCAGCTTTGCATTCTTGCGTGCTTCAAGCAGAATAGCGGCATTGTATTCTTCCCATGCCTTTTCTCGGTTACGTTCTCTTTCGGGAGTGCCTTCTTTGCCCAATACTTCATCGAGCATGGCGCTCACATCGTAAATATCCTTACTGATTTCCTTTAGTTGCATAATATTCCTCCTTTAATTTCAGTGCTTTGGTTATCATAAAAAATATGCGAAATTCATTATTTTTATATGTAATTCTAAATTCGTACAATCCATCCCGTATGTACTTTGTGTAATGCCTCGGTACTTTCTCCTCTTGTGTCAACATATCTAATGAGTTCAATATTTTAAAAACTTCTTGTTCAGATAGTTTCTTAAGAAACTCATTGAAATAATTCCTATATGCTATAATTTTTTTCATGATGTAAATATACTAATAGTTGTATTATGATACAACTATTGAGGAGGATATTTCTTTATCCGATAACTTTTTCCCATTTCCCAATGGCAGAGTTACACTTTTTCCACCTTCCCGTGTCTACTTTTTCGGTAGCAACACAACAGTAGCAACAGGGAGGATAAAATGTTTACCGTTTCATAGCCCGGTCCATGTCTTTTTTGGCATCTTTCAGTTTGAGGGATTCCCGTTTGTCATATTCTTTTTTTCCTTTGGCCAAGGCAATGCGCATTTTGGCGAATCCTTTTTCGTTCAGAAATACTTTGTAGGCGATAATCGTGAGTCCGGATTCCTTTACTTTGCGCTCTAATTTTACCAATTCTTTGTGCGTCAGCAGCAGTTTCCGCTCTCTTTTTTCCTCGTGGTTGTAGTAGGTGCCGAGTTTGTATTCGGAAATATTCATTCCCTTTATCCACAGTTCTCCCCGGTGGAAATAGCAATAGGAGTCGACCAGGCTGGCTTTGCCTGCCCGGATGGATTTTATTTCTGTCCCGGTAAGGACTATTCCGGCCGTGTATTCCTCTATAAACTCATAGTCGAAAGAGGCCCTTTTATTTCGGATGTTTATTTCGTTTGACATGGTTGGTGAGATAAGATTTAGATATTAATCGCAGAAATCCGGAATACGATCATGAGTATCTGGGTCAGTATGGTCGGAATGAATACTGTAGACAATCCGGTGATAACAAGTATGTTGTTTTTATGATTCGCCGGGAGTTCGTGTAATTGTCCGATTCCTGTATATAGCGTTTTGAGGAATATGAAACTGAATAAAATAAATATCTGTCCGATAAAAGTATTTCCAATGGCACTGCCGATACTATGGAAGAGGATGTAGACGGTGTAGCTGTACACTGTCAGGTTCATGGCCTCGTAAGTCCGGTAATTCAGTTTTTTGCAAAGGTATTCGCGGGTGATGAGGTAGGTGAACCATGCTCCGCTGGTGCCGGAAATCAGGTTGATTATTCCTGTGCCTAAGGCTTGTAAAGGGCTGTAGTGTATCAGACCAAGTAGAAATACGATGGCGGACAGACCGATTGTGACAGGAAACAAATAGGAATGAAATACCTCTCTGAAAGTGAAATTTTCTTTCAGTGCTTCGGGCCAGACAAGAGCGGGGTGGGTAAGCATCTGTCTTGTCCGGAGATATATGTGTTTGTAATTTATTTTCATGGGTGTACAAAATTATGCTTTTTTTTCTGATTTCGGTGTGTTTCTGTTATTTTCTGACTTTACCCGGATTATGGGAATGAATATCCTTCTTTTAGCAAGGAAAAACACCTGTTTCATCATGAGAAAATGTGTATATTCGCAGACATTAACTTATTTTACAGGATAATGATGAATTATTTTTACTTTTCGTTTTGCCCCCCCCCCTATACATGACGGAAGCCTTAGGGAGGCGTCTTTAAGTTAAATTTGTAGTTTTTTTATAAAAAAGTGGAACAAAGTGGTTTAAAGTGGGAAATAATTTTTTAATTTTACCTCATCATTTGTAAGGGGAATTGTAAAAATTGATATGGCCTCATTTATAGGAGATTATACATGCAAGGCGGATGCGAAATGCCGGGTAGTTGTACCTGCTCTTTTTCGGAGAGGAATGGCTGTTTCCGGACAATCGCTTTTTGTGTTGCGTAAAAATATCTTCGAGAAATGTCTGGATTTATATCCTTTGGTGGAATGGGAGAAAATGTTGGCGGATATTAAGGCCAAGCTGAATCTGTTCAATGCCCGCCATGTAGCTTTTTTCAGGGAGTTTTGCCGGGGAACGCAGGAGGTTGAATTGGATGCGAACGGGCGGATTCTGTTGCCCCGGCGGTTGTTGGAAGAAATTGGTGTTGATAAAGACCTGGTGATGGCCGGACAGGATGATATGATTCAGATATGGAGTGTGGATGCTTATGCAGGAGTGGTGATGGCGCCGGAGGAACTTGGGGCGTTGGCGGAAGAAATATTTAAGGAATAATTTTGTAATAGTTCAGGATGATGTCGGAATATCATGTACCGGTATTGTTAAATGAGTCGGTTGACGGGTTGGAGATTAAGCCGGGAGGGGTATATCTGGATCTGACTTTTGGCGGAGGGGGACATTCCAGGGAAATTTTGAGGCGGATGGATGCGGATGGGGTGTTGTTGGGTTTTGATCAGGATGAGGATGCGTTAGCAAATGTGCCGGAGGATGGGCGCTTTATTTTTGTGAATCATAATTTTCGTTATTTGCGAAACTTTGTCCGGTATTACGGATATGAGGAAGTGGATGGGATTCTGGCGGATTTGGGGGTTTCTTCGCATGAGTTTGATGAAGCAGGACGGGGATTCTCGTTTCGTTTTGAGTCGGAGTTGGATATGCGGATGAACAGGAGGAACAGGTTGACTGCGGCAGATGTGCTGAATACTTATGATTTGGGGAGCTTGTCTGTTTTGTTCAGGAATTATGGGGAGGTTGAGAATGCCCGTCGTTTGGCTGAGTGTGTGGAGAGGGCACGTCAGGTGGCTCCGTTGGTGACTTCGGGGGATTTTTACCGGGCGATAGAGCCTTGTATTCCGAAGATGAAGGAAAAGAAATACCTGGCGAAAGTATACCAAGCGTTGCGTATAGAGGTGAACGGGGAATTGGAGGTGTTGAAGGAAATGATGGAGCAGGCTATGGAGGTATTGAAGCCGGGTGGGCGTTTGGTTGTTATTACCTATCATTCCCTGGAAGACAGGATTGTGAAAAATTATCTGAAAACGGGAAATATGGAGGGGTGTGTAAAGCAGGATTTGCTTTACGGACAGGTGGAGCATAATTTTGAATCGGTTAATCGTAAGGTGATTGTGCCTTCGCCGGAAGAGATAGAACGGAATCCGCGGGCAAGGAGTGCCAAACTTCGGATTGCCCGGAAAAAATAGAAATATCGTTTTGTATATGGAACAGGACGGGACAACAGAATCAACAGCTCGGGAGGCGGGGCGCGGGATGCCGCCCAAAGCGGCGCCTTCCGTGAAAAGTGTGTTGGAAGGAAGCTTGATAGCGGAGAAGTTGCGGAATAATATCCGGTATGTGTTGTTTGTTACTTGTCTGGGAATATGGTATATTTCGAATGGGTATTCTACGGAGAGACTGCACCGGGAGAGGGTGAGCCTGGAGAAAGAGGTAACGGATTACCGCTTTGAATCTATTACGGCTGCGGCGGATCTGATGTTTATGCGAAAACAGTCGGAGGTGATAAAACGAATAAAAAAGGAAGGACTGACTTTGGAAGAAAGTAAAGAACCACCGGTAAAATTATATAAGGATTAAGATGGCGATTAAAGATGACATAACATGGCGGACTATCATTGTATATGGGGTAATCCTATTGTTCGGTTGTCTGATTCTGGTAAAAGCGGTGGTGGTCATGACGGTAGAGGGGGAGAAATGGAGAAAGAAAGCTTCTGCCAATGTTCCTGTACGGCCGGTGAGGATTGCTCCGAACCGGGGAGATATCTGGGCTACAGACGGACGTATTCTGGCCACTTCGGTTCCTTTTTATGAGTTGAGGTTTGATCCGGTAGCCGTTGACAAGAAGGTCTTTCAGGAAAAAGTGGATAGTTTGGCTTATTGTTTGTCCGCTTTTTTTAAAGATGCCAGTAAAGAATCTTACCGGAATAAATTGGTGCGGGCCCGGAGTGGAAAGCATCCCAATCGTTATCTCCTGATTAACCACCGTAAGGTAAACTATACGGAATTGAAGCAAATCCGTAAATTTCCCATTTTCCGGTTGGGGAAAAACAAAGGTGGTTTTCAATCTATTGTCATTAACAAGCGGTTGCAGCCTCATGTCAACCTGGCCGGGCGTACTATCGGATATCTGAATGAATCGCAGGATGGAACGGCAGAAGGAAGGGTTGGGCTGGAGGCGGCTTTTGAAAATCAGTTGAAGGGAGAATATGGAGAAGGTATGCGGCGAATGCTTTCGGGTACCTGGATGGTGTTAACCCAACGGGAACCGGTGGACGGGCATGATGTGGTGACGACGATTGATGTCGATTACCAGGATATTGTACAGCATGCTTTGAGAAATCAGCTGGAAAAGAGCAATGCGACGAATGGTTCGGCTATTTTGATGGAGGTCGGGACCGGGGATATCAAGGCAATAGCCAATTTGGCCCGTAATAAAGAGGGTGTGTATGTAGAAAATCAGAATTTTGCTATCAGCAATGCCGGAGAACCCGGGTCAGTGATGAAGGCGGCGACGATGATAGCTTTGCTGGAGGATGGTTGTGCTTCACCTTTTGATACGATTAATCTGGGGTCTACCGGGCGCTATAAATTTTATGACCGGTATTTGACCGAGTCGCACGAAGGGGGATTGGGAAAAGTGACGGTAAAACAGATTATGGAAAAATCTTCCAATGGGATTGCTTGTCTGGTATTTGACCATTACAAGGAGCGGCCTGAAAAGTTTGTCAATCGCTGGTATGCTATGGGATTGGATAAGAAAACAGGCATTTGTTTGCCGGGCGAGGCGGCTCCTTATATTAAGTACCCGAAGGAAAAAGGGTGGAGTGGAATCAGTTTGCCCTGGATGAGTATTGGTTATGAGTTGAAGCTGACTCCTTTGCAGATTCTGACTTTTTATAATGCCATAGCAAATGACGGACAACGTATGCGCCCGCGTTTGGTCAAAGAAATCCGGAATCGTGGGGAGGTTATTCAGACTTATGGTACGGAAGAAGTGGGGGACCGTATTTGCAGCCGGAAAACCCTGAATGAGGTTCGGGACATGTTGGAGGGAGTGGTACAGAACGGTACGGCCCGCAATATTTATACGACGAAATACAGGATTGCCGGTAAGACGGGTACAGCCCGCCTGGCTCTTGGGTCTGCCGGATATGGTGGCGGACGTTACCGGGCCAGTTTTGTGGGTTATTTCCCGGCTGATAAACCGCTTTACTCTTGTATTGTGGTGATTGATAACCCTTCCAATGGATATTATGCCACTACGGTGTCTGCTCCGGTGTTCCGGGAGATTGCCGATAAAGTGTATTCTATGGCTTATGTTCAGTATGGAGAGCAGAAATATGAGATGGATAAATCTTTGCCGGTATGTAAGAACGGGTTGAAAAAAGATTTCCTGACTATTTTTGATGAACTGAATATGCAGGTAAACGGACGTCAGGAGGTCCGGGAGGCAGACTGGGTGATTACCGCCAGTGCCGAAGCGGAGAATGTCGTGTTGAAACCCCGGCGTATAAATTATACTTCGGTGCCGAATGTGAAGGGTATGGGTTTAAGGGATGCTTTGTATGTATTGGAGAATTCAGGGCTGAAAGTCGGGGTCGTGGGTAACGGTATGGTACAGAGACAGTCTTTGAGGGCCGGAGATGAAGTGTCTAAGGGTTCTTTTATTCAAATAGAATTGAGATAAAACATAATATAATTCTGTCAGGAGTTACTTGAGATTATGAAAACATTAAAGGAATTATTGGTTGGTGTCAGTCTCCAGCGGGTGGTCGGTTCTCTGGAGGTGGAAGTGAATGCGCTGCATTTTGATTCCCGGAAGGTTCAACCGGGGGATTTGTTTATTGCCCAGCGTGGGGTGAGTGTAGACGGGCATGAGTATATACCCAGAGCGGTGGCTGCCGGGGCTAAAGTGGTCGTGTGCGAAACCCTTTCCGGGGAAGTAGGGGAGGATGTTACTTATGTGGTGGTTGGGGATTCTTCAGAGGCGTTGGGGATAATGGCTTCTAATTATTATGACAGGCCTTCCTGTCGGTTAAAGTTGGTGGGAGTGACCGGTACGAATGGAAAGACGACAACGGCTACTTTGTTGTATGAATTGGCCCGGCTGGCCGGTTGTAAGGCCGGTTTGCTTTCTACGGTGTGTAATTATATCGGAGAGGAAAAGATTCCGGCAACCCATACAACGCCGGATGCTTTGGCTATAAATGAATATATGGCCCGCATGGTGGAGTGTGGATGTGAATATTGTTTTATGGAAGTCAGTTCCCATGCGATTCATCAGAAGAGAATTGCCGGTTTGGACTTTGACGGGGCTATCTTTTCCAATATCACTCACGACCATTTGGATTATCATAAGACTTTTAAAGCTTATATTGAAGCCAAAAAGGCTTTTTTTGACGGTTTGCCGGAGCATGCTTTTGCATTGACCAATGCAGACGATAAAAATGGTTTGGTGATGTTGCAGAATACAATTGCCCGTAAATATACTTATTCTTGTAAGACAATGGCTGATTTTCGGGCCAGGGTGGTAGAGAAACGGTTGGACGGGACTTTGTTGAAATTGGATGGAGAGGAGGTATGGACTAAATTTACAGGTGATTTCAATGCTTATAATTTGTTGGCAGTTTATGCTTCGGCATGTCTGTTGGGATTTGCAAAGGACAAAGTATTGGAGTGGGTAAGCCTGTTGGTTCCGGTGGCCGGCCGTTTTGAAACGATGATTTCGCCTCAGGGGGTGATGGCGGTCGTGGATTATGCTCACACTCCGGATGCTATTGAGAATGTGTTGGAAACAATCAGCGGTCTGAAAACCCGGGGGAATAAGGTCATTACGGTAGTAGGTGCCGGTGGAGACCGGGATAAGACCAAACGGCCGGAGATGGCGGATGCTGCCTGCCGTTACAGTGACCAGGTCGTTTTAACATCGGATAATCCCCGTAGCGAAGAGCCGGAAGATATTATCCGGGATATGCAGGCAGGAGTGAAGGCGGATTGCCGGGATAAGGTCTTGGTGATTCCCGACCGCAGACAAGCCATTGCGGAGGCGATTACTATGGCTTCAAAGGGGGATATTATATTGATTGCCGGAAAAGGGCATGAAAATTATCAGGAAATCAAGGGAGTAAAATATCACTTTGATGATAAAGAAGAGGTTGGAAAAGTTTTTGCATCATTGAATAATCGTTAATCGGAGTTGTATGTTGTATCATTTATTTCAATATCTGGAAGAGTTGAATTTCCCGGGAGCGGGAATGTTCCAGTACATTACTTTTCGTTCGGCCTGTGCTATCATCCTGTCATTGATTATAGCTACGGTAATAGGTAAAAAAGTCATTCGCTTGCTGCGCCGTCAGCAAATCGGGGAAGAAATCCGGGATTTGGGTTTGGCAGGGCAAATGGAAAAGAAAGGAACTCCGACTATGGGAGGGATAATTATCTTGCTGGCTATCTTGATTCCGGTGTTGTTGTTTGCACGGCTGGATAATGTTTATACCCAGTTGATGATTATTTCCACCGTGTGGTTGGGGTGCATCGGTTTTGCCGATGATTATATCAAGGTGTTCAGGAAACACAAAGAAGGACTGAAAGGACGCTTTAAGGTGATAGGACAGGTCGGGCTCGGATTGATTGTTGGCCTGACTTTATACATGAGCGATGATGCGGTCATCCGGGAAAGGGTGATGCCCACGGAACAGGGTGGGGTTGTCACCAGTGTGGTGGATGAGGGATTTGTGCAGGCGGATGCTCAGAAAGTTTTGACCAAGGATGTGAAATCCACTAAAACGACTATTCCTTTTTTCAAGGATAATGAATTCGATTATGCCTGGTTTACTTCTTTTGCAGGGAAGTATGCCGATTTCTGGGGCTGGTTGTTGTTTGTGGTTGTGACTATTTTTATCATCACGGCGGTTTCCAACGGTGCGAATCTGACGGATGGCCTGGATGGTCTGGCGACGGGAACTTCTGCGATTATCGGAGCTACACTTGGTATTTTGGCGTATGTTTCCGGAAACATGGTGTATGCCGATTATCTGAATATCATGTATATACCTCATTCCGGTGAGTTAGTGGTATTTATTTCGGCTTTTATCGGGGCTACGATTGGTTTCCTGTGGTATAATTCTTATCCGGCCCAGGTATTTATGGGAGATACCGGTAGTCTGGCGTTGGGAGGTATTATAGCCGTATTTGCCATTATCATTCATAAAGAATTGTTGATACCTGCACTTTGCGGTGTTTTCCTGATGGAGAATTTATCGGTAGTCATGCAGGTGAGCTATTTTAAATATACAAAACGAAAATACGGTGAAGGCCGGAGAATTTTTCTGATGTCTCCTTTGCATCATCATTTTCAGAAGAAGGGAATACCGGAACCTAAGATTGTGACCCGTTTTTGGATTATCGGTATTATTCTGGCAGTGGTGACTATTGTGACCTTGAAAATAAGGTAGGATGCCGGTTGGTTTAGTTTCTGCTTAAAATAAAAGATATGAATTTAGTAATATTAGGAGGAGGAGAAAGCGGTGTTGGGGCTGCTATACTGGGAAAGAAACTGGGGTATGAGGTTTTTTTGTCTGACAAAGGAAAGCTACTGGAGTCGTACCGGGCTTCTTTGCTTGAACAAGGCGTGGAGTTTGAAGAAGGACAGCATACTCCGGAGCGGATTTTTAAAGCGGATTTGATTATTAAGAGTCCTGGAATTCCGGATACTTTGCCCATGATTAGGGAGTTGAGACAGCAGGGAATTGAGGTGATTTCTGAAATAGAATTTGCCGGAAGGCATTCTGCAGCCCGTCATGTTTGTATTACCGGCAGTAATGGAAAGACGACTACTACTTTATTGACACATCATATTTTAACCCGGGCAGGAGTGGATGCCGGTTTGGCCGGAAATGTGGGAAAGAGCCTGGCGGCTCAGGTTGCCGGCGGGGAGCATGAACTGTATGTGATTGAACTGTCGAGTTTTCAGTTGGATGGGATGTTTGATTTTCGGGCGGATGTTGCTGTGATTACCAATATCACTCCCGATCATCTGGACCGCTATGACCACCGGTTTGAAAATTATATTAATTCTAAATTCAGGATATTGAACAACATGCGGCCGGAAGATTTGTTCATTTATGGAATGGATAGTGAAGCGGTATGCAAAACAATGCAGATGGTGCAGGTGGTGCCTGAATCTGTGGGATTTACTTGGGATGAGCATTCCGGTATGGGGGCAGGAATGGAGGGTGATGTGATTGTTGTCCGGCTGGGGAAAAAAGAGTTCCGGATAAATAAGCAGGAAGTGAGCATAAAAGGCCGGCATAATATATATAATGCGATGGCTGCGATCCTTGCCTGTATGCGGTTGGGATTACCGAATGAAGCCATTGCCGAGGGATTGCGGACTTTTCCGCAGGTGGAACACCGGCTTGAGACGGTTGCCGTCAGGAATGGTGTGACTTATATCAATGATTCCAAGGCGACGAATGTGGATTCGGCGTGGTATGCGCTGGATAGTATGACGGCTCCGGTGGTATGGATTGCCGGGGGAACGGATAAGGGAAACGATTATAGTGTGTTGTTTGATTTGGTCCGTCAAAAAGTCAAAGTACTGGTATGTATGGGGATAGATAACCGAAAATTAATCGAAAATTTCGGTTCTGTCTGTGAGGTAGTGGATACTCATAGTCTGGCTGATGCCATGGTGGCTGCCCGGAGATATGCCATAACCGGAGATGTGGTTTTGTTGTCGCCTTGTTGCGCCAGTTTCGATTTGTTTAAAAATTACGAAAACAGGGGTGAGCTTTTCAAGGCTGCTGTTTTAGATATTTCCGAATCATAATATGTACTTTGCATGGTTGCTGACTGGAAAAAATTAATAGCATTTAAAGGAGATAAAATCCTCTGGTATATTATTATCATGTTGATGATTGTTTCTGTGATGGTTGTTTACTCTTCAACAGGACGGTTGGCATATCATGAACAGGGTGGAAATACGCTGCATTATTTGCTGAAACAATTGGTTTTGATTGTAGGATGTTTTGTGGTGATGTTCAGTGTGCAATCCATTCATTATAAATATTTCTATAAGTATGCCGGTTGGTTGCTTGCCATTTCGATGATTTTTCTGGCTATTGCAGCCTTCGGCGGTAAAAATGTAAACGGAGCCGGCCGGTGGATTCCTTTGCCATTTGTCGGTCTGACTTTTCAGCCTTCGGAATTGACGAAGATAGCTATTGTCATGTATACGTCGAAGATACTGGCTGATTTTCAGACAGAACGTTGTTGTGATGATATGGCTTTGCAAAAGTTCCTCCTTTTTGTCGGTCCGGTTATCCTGGTTATTTTTCTGGATAATTTTTCTACTTCTGCTTTAATCGGTACGGTTTGTTTCATTCTTTTTATCATTGCCCGAATGCGGTGGAAGTTGCTGATAATGACTTTTGGTACTGCATTTTCTGCCATAGTTTTAATTTTGTTGCTGGGATTTTATGTACCTCAGGTAAAGGAATGGGGCCGGGTTGGAACTATGGTGGGACGTATCACTAATTTTACCAAGGGCGGAGAGGAAGGAGATGATTATTCATATCAGTCGGATCAGGCTAAAATTGCGGTGGCGAGGGGAGGAATTGTGGGGAGCGGACCGGGAAACAGTACTCAGCGTAATTTTCTCCCGTTTCCTTATTCTGATTTTATTTATGCTATTGTAATAGAGGAATACGGATTGGGAGGAGGAGGATTTATTATGCTGTTGTATATTGTCATTTTGTTCAGGGTGGGGGTGATTGGCCGGAAAAGCATGAAAGAAGGACTATTGAATGCAAGAGGAATGCCTGATATTTTTCCGGCTTTATTGTGTGCCGGGTTAGGGTTGACAATTGTTTTACAAGCGATGATAAACATGGGGGTTTGTGTAGGAGCTCTTCCAGTGACGGGACAGACGCTTCCGTTGGTGAGTATGGGAGGAACCTCCCTGTTGTTTACCAGTGCATCTTTTGGTATTATTTTAAGTATAGCTCATGCTTTCTCTCCGGAAGGCAGGATGGAGAAAGAAAAGGAGCAATCGGCAGGGCGGCGGAAAGAGGAAAGTTACGCTCCGACCCATTTGGAGGAAGAGGTGGACGAATTAGTCAATGGTGAATTCCCGGAGCGTGAAAGAGAACCTGTTGCCGGTAACCGTCGGAGAAGAAGGCGGATGGCGATGGGAGAGCCTATTGGGGAAGATATTGATATTATTGATGATATTGGTATTCCGGATATTCAGGAAGAACTTGAAAGTGAGGGAAGGAAAGTATTGAAAGAATTAAGAAGAAAGAGTATTCCGGAGGATTGATTTTATTGTTTTGTCGTATGAAATATTGAAATTATGAAACGTGTTATTGTCAGTGGCGGAGGGACCGGCGGGCATATTTTTCCGGCTTTGTCCATTGCAAATGCCTTACGGCGTTTGGAACCCGGAATAGAGATACTTTTTGTGGGAGCAGAAGGAAAGATGGAGATGGAAAAGGTGCCGGAGGCCGGTTATCGGATTATTGGTCTACCGGTCCGGGGCTTGCAAAGACGGTTGACTCTTCAGAATATAAAGGTACTTTACAATCTTTGGAAAAGTTTGCGAAAAGCCCGGAAAATTATCCGGGATTTTCAGCCGGATGCTGTGGTCGGGGTTGGTGGGTATGCCAGCGGACCTATAGGCCGCATGGCGGTGAGGGCAGGCATTCCCTTGATATTACAGGAACAGAATTCTTATGCCGGTGTCACGAATAAGTTATTGGCAAAGAAAGCCCGGAAGATCTGCGTCGCTTATGAGGGGATGGAACGTTTTTTCGGTGACAGAAACCTTGTTTTTACCGGAAATCCGGTGCGAAAGGATTTATTGGAATGTGGTGAAAAGAGAGAGGAGGGTATAGAATTTTATGGGTTGGATTCCCGTCGTAAGACCGTTTTGGTGACAGGTGGCAGCCTGGGGGCCGGAACTTTAAATAAGGCTATGGTCAGAGAATTGGAGAAAATAGCTCATTGGGAGGATGTGCAGGTACTTTGGCAATGTGGTAGCTATTATTATGAGGGGTTAAAGAATCGTTTGGCCGGGAAATTGCCTTCTAATGTGCACCTGACGGCTTTTCTGAAACGGATGGATTTAGCTTATGCATGTGCGGATGTAGTGATTGCCCGGGCCGGAGCGGGAACTATTTCAGAGCTTTGTCTGTTAGGCAAGACGGCAATCCTGATTCCTTCTCCGAATGTAGCTGAAGATCACCAGACGAAAAATGCTATGGCTTTGGTGAGGAAAGAAGCTGCATGGATGATAAAAGATGCTGAAGCGGAAGAAAAATTTGGACAAGTGCTGGCAGACTTATTAAAGGATGAGGAAAAATGCAGTTTATTGCAAAAAAATATTGCAACCCTGGCTATCCGGGATTCCGATGAAAAAATAGCCAGGGAGATTTTAGAAGTAATCGGAGCAGAGTAATTAAATGATGTCGTATGGCAGAAATATTGAATGAAGCAATAAAGAATATTTATTTCCTGGGAATCGGAGGTATCGGAATGAGTGCTTTGGCCCGTTATTTCCGGGCTTGCGGGTACCAGGTGGCTGGTTATGACCGGACTCCTTCTCCTTTGACCGACCGAATGCAGTCGGAGGAGGGTATGTCTATTAATTACCGGGATGCGGCCGATGAGATTGCTTTGGAGTTTCGCGACCCCCGGACCACACTGATTGTTTATACTCCGGCCATCCCTGCCGATAGTTGTCAGAAAAACTTTTTTTTGCAGGCTGGTTTTCGTTTGCATAAGCGTTCGGAGGTTTTGGGTATGATATCCCGGCGGGGAAAAGCTCTTTGTGTGGCCGGAACTCATGGAAAAACAACGGTTTCCACCCTGACGGCTTTTTTGCTGAAAAAATCAAAAATAGGATGCAATGCCTTTTTAGGCGGTATTTCCGAAAATTTTGGAACCAATCTGTTGCTGGATCGTAATTCCCCGTATATCGTTATTGAGGCAGATGAATTTGACCGTTCGTTTTTGCAATTGACTCCTGAAATGGCTGTGATTACTTCTATGGATGAAGATCATTTGGATATTTACAGCAATAAGGCTAATCTGTTGGAAGCATTTGGGGAGTTTGCCCGGAAAATTCCTGCAGAAGGAAAGCTTTTTGTGAAACAGGGATTGCATGTAGAGGGCGCTAAAGTTACAGGGTATTACGGAATAAATGGATCCGGCGATTGTTATGCTGATGGTCTGAGGATAGAAAATAATCGTTATGTATTTGATTATCACGGAAGAGGTATGGAGATAGATGGATTGGTGTTGGGTATACCTGGTCGTCTGAATGTGGAGAATGCGACGGCAGCTATCACCTTGGCCCTTGAAGCTGGAGTGACTCCGGAAGAAATCCGGGTATCTTTGCCGGAATTTAAAGGGGTGGCCCGCCGGTTTAATATTCAGGTAAATGCGGGAGAGACTGTTTACATAGATGATTATGCTCATCATCCCAAAGAGATTGAAGCGACTTTATCTTCTGTTCGGGAGATGTGGCCGGAATTGCCGTTAACAGTAGTATTCCAACCCCATTTGTATTCCCGTACCCGGGATTTTTATCCGGATTTTGCCCGAAGCCTGAGTATTGCCGATGAAGTCATTTTACTGGAGATTTATCCGGCCCGTGAGTTGCCTATACCGGGAATAACTGCGGAGATTATCCGGGAGAGGTTGACAGTTCCCGGATGTATTATGACGAAAGAGGATTTGCTCGCTTATGTTGAAAAGGATTTTAAACGGGGAGTTTTAGTGACTATGGGTGCCGGGGATATAGACCGCCTGGTGAAAACGATAAGTGAAAAACTTGGAAACACGTCTGCTCAGTAACTTTTGATGATGAAAAAAGCAGGACCTTATATATTATCTGTCTGTTTGTTTGTATACCTGATAATTGTGCTTACCTTTGCATCGGGAAAGCTGGAGGGGATTAAGTGTAAAGATTTGCAGGTTGTCGTTGACAATACCGGAGGAAATGTGTTTATTGACGAAGAAGAAGTGTTAAAGGTCATTAAGCACGGTTACGGAGATATCAGGGATGTGCATATTGTTGAAGTGGATAAAGACAGTATGGAACGGGTGCTGATTAAAAATCCGGTTATTAAGTCGGCTCAGGTTTACTACAGTTTAGACGGTAATTTTCATGTAGAGATCACACAACGAACGCCTGTACTGAGAGTTATGTCAGGTGAAGGTTATTATGTGGATGAAGATGGGGAAATGATGCCGTTGTCCGGAAAATATTCTGCGAGAGTTGTTGTTGCTACGGGAAACGTTTCTAAGAAATTCGCTTGCGACGGATTATATCCTTTTGTCATGAAGTTGAAAAACGATGATTTCTGGGATGCTTTGATTGAACAGATTGTCGTGAAAGAACAAGAAGAAATCAGCCTGATTCCGAAGGTGGGGAATTTTCGGATTGTAGTCGGTTCTTTAGAGGATATAGACCAAAAGATGGAGAATTTACGCTTGTTCCTTCAAAAAGGAATTGCTTTGAGAGGATGGAATGTATATAAGGAAATTAATCTGAAGTTTAAGGATCAGATTGTTTGTGTAAAAAGATAATATTTGGCAGATTATGGGTTTCACTGCATCTTTAGATATGGGTTCCGAAAAAATGGTGATGGCTTTGGCCTCCTCGGAACGTGCTGCCTGCCGGTTGGTTGGAATAAAAGTTTTAGCTTCCCAGGGAATGGAACGGGGAGTCATTAAAGATGAGGACAAGGTAAAGGCTTGCATAAGAAGTTTGATGAACGAATTGGTGAAAGACCGGGAAATTGAAGTGCTGAATGTTGCTTTGGGAGGAGAGGTGCTGCGGGTGTCCGAACGTCGGGTGACTGTGCCTCTGCAAAAGAGAATTGTCGAGGCCGGAGATATCCATAGGGCGGAGCAGCGTTGCCGGGAAGGAATGGGGGGCGGACAAGATGAGTTGGTAGATGTGATTCCCGTGGCCTATTCTGTTGACCGGGGAGAGTTGATGGCTGAGCCTTTGGGAAAATCGGGCCGTAGTTTAGAAGTGACCTATCAAGTGTATCTGGCTGAATATGGCTATTTGTCCAGGATGCGTTGTTTGTTCGAAGATTGCGGAGTGGGTAATGTTTGTTTTTGTCCTGTTGTCCGGGCTTACATGAAAGCTCTGGATTTGTCTGCTTTGACGAATGATTTTGCACTTTTGGATTTAGGAGCCGGAGGTATAAATGTTGTATTGTTCCGTGAAGGAATGCTGGAATATGAAGCACATTTGCCTTTGGGAATGCATACGGTGGATTTGGATATTATGACTGCCTTTGGTACAAGTGCAGGACAAGCCCGGAAATTGAAGCACGAATATGGTCAGGCGTTAAGGTCCCAGTGTAAAAATAAGAAAGTGCAGATTCCGGATACTAAATTTACTTTGGAAAGCCGGGATTTATCCATGGTGGTCCAAAGCCGGGCTGAGGAATTGTTGGAAGGGGCGGTTTATCTTTTACAGAGCTGGGGTTTTGACCGTCCGGAAGATGAGATTTTAATCACTGGCGGGGGATGTCGTTTACAGGATTTGGACAGTTTATTGCACCGGTTTTCCGGCCATCCTGTTGTTCGGGCTGTCGCCAGAGGTGTGCAGACTTCCCGGGAGGAGGTTTTGTATACACCGGAATATTTTGTAGCCTTAGGATTGTTGGGCTGTGATAGCGGGGAAACCGGGGAAACGCGGAACGGACTGGGCGAAAAGGTAGTGAAAGGGCTGAAAGGTTTTTTCGGTATCTGATGAATTAGAATGGTTTTATACTTTTTATTATGGATATAGAGGATGATTTGATTTCGTTGAAGTTGCCGCATCAGCCGCAGGATGAATCAATCATAAAAGTAATTGGTGTCGGCGGAGGCGGGAGCAATGCGGTAAATCATATGTTCCGCCAGGGTATACATGGGGTTGAGTTTGTTGTTTGTAATACGGATATACAAGCCTTGCGCCAGAGCCGGGTGAGGAACCGCATCCAATTGGGCAAGGAACTGACTGAAGGCAGGGGTGCCGGAAGTCAGCCGGAGCGGGGACGCTTGTCGGCAATTGAAAGTATGGATTTTATAAAAACCATACTTCAGCGTAATACACGGATGGTTTTTATTACTGCCGGCATGGGGGGAGGTACCGGCACCGGGGCAGCTCCCGAGATTGCGCGACAAGCCAGGGAGTTAGGAATACTGACCATCGGAATAGTCACCGTACCGTTCAGTTTTGAGGGAAAACGAAGGATTGAACAGGCTATGACTGGTATTGATGAGTTGGAAGAGTATGTTGATGCCTTGCTGATTATTGCCAACGAACGTTTACGTGAGATATACGGGGACCTGAAATTGTCAGATGCTTTTGCCATGGCGGATAATGTGTTGACTATTGCAGCGAAGAGTATTGCCGAAATCATTACCGTGAAAGGATATGTGAATGTGGACTTTGCCGATGTGGAAAGCGTTATGCGGGATAGTGGGGTGGCGTTGATGGGAGCGGCAGAAGCGGAGGGAGAGGAAAGGGCAATGGAAGCTTTGAATAATGCTTTGATATCTCCATTGCTGAACAGTAATGATATCCGTGGTGCTTCCAATATCCTGTTGAATATGCTCTACGGAGAAAAAGAGGCGACCATGGATGAGATTAGCCTGATTACAGATACTTTACGTGAGAAGGTGGGGAAGAATGTAAATGTCATTTGGGGTACCGGTAAGGATGACGGATTAGGAGATAAGTTGCGGGTTGCCGTGATTGCTACCGGATTTAATAATAATCGGAATAAACCGGTTGTTACCGGTGAAATGCAGGAGGACAGCCAACCGGGGAAACGGAAACCTTATTTTAAGGTGGAAGCTCTGCCGGAGGATTTGGAAATGAAGATGGTGGATCCTTCTGCTTTGGAAGAAGAAGCACGCCAACGTCGGGTGAAACAGGATGAGGAGCGCCGCAGGAAACAGAGACGGGAAAATGAACAGCAGACAGAGCGCTATGAACGAAGCCGCCGGGGAATCAATGAAGTACCCGATACGAACAGTTGGCTGAAACGGAAGATAGGAACACTTTTCAGTGACGAAGAATAAATTAATTTTGATTTAGACAGGCCATGGTTGACGGATTTATAAATTTTAATCTGAATGAGAAAACCCCTACCATCATCAAAGTCATTGGTGTTGGTGGCGGTGGTGGCAATGCTGTGGAGTATATGTACGATAAGGGAATTTGTGATGTGGATTTTGTCATCTGCAATACAGATTATCAGGCTTTGCAAAATAGCCCGATTCCTTATAAAATACAGTTAGGCAAGGAGTTGACCCAGGGGCATGGTGCCGGTAACAATCCGTCTATGGGGGAGAAGTCTGCACAGGAAAGCTTGGACGATATAGAGGCGTTGTTGAGAAAGGACACCAAGATGGCTTTTATTACGGCTGCCATGGGGGGAGGAACCGGTACCGGCGCAGCTCCGGTGATTGCTAAGTTATCCAAGGATATGGGTATTCTTACGGTTGGAATCGTTTCTGTGCCGGCCCGCTTTGAAGGTCCCAAACGTTTAGATCAGGCCAGGGAAGGACTTAAAAAGTTGAAAGACCAGGTGGATTGTCTGATTGTGATTGATAATGAGAAAATCAAATCGATTTACGGTTCCCAGACGATATCGGCTGCTTTTGCCAAGGCCAATGATGTATTGAATATAGCGGCAAAGGGAATTGCTGAGATTATTACGCTGCCGGGGTATATAAATGTGGACTTTGCTGATGTGAGGACCGTTATGACTGATAGCGGAGTGGCCATTATGGGTGCTGCACAGGCTTCCGGGGAAGACCGGGCAATCCGGGCAGTGACCGATGCGCTGGAGAGTCCTTTGCTGAACAATAATGACATTCTGGGAGCCAAAGATATTTTATTGAACATTACTTCCGGGACGGATGAGATTACGATGGACGAGATGTCGCAGATTACTTCTCATATTATCCGGAAGGTAGGAAATAATGCTGCTGTGATTTGGGGTGTAGGTACCGACCTTAACCTGGGAAATGCCATTTCGGTGACTATTATAGCTACGGGATTTCCGACGGGAGATGTGGAATTATTTGGTATGGAGACTGCTTCGGACGGTGTGTGCCAACCTGCGGTATTGAAAGAGGAGGAAGTGGTTGTTAAACCGGGATTGCCGATGTCTAAAATCCGCGAACTGGAAGGTGTCCCGGCTTTTGAACGCAGGGACCTGAAGATTAACTGACCGTAGGCAAATACAGAAACAAAAGAAATACGGTGTGATGCCGTTTGTAACATGAATATGCAACGTTATGTTGCTCGTAACGCAGCCGGGTGCTGCAAAATAGATTGAATGGAAAAATTTAAAGAATTAGGTTTAGAAGAAAAAATCCTTAAAGGTATTGAAGATTTAGGGTTCGAAACACCCAGTCCCGTACAGGAAAAAGTGATTCCCGTTATTTTAGGGGAAGAGAATGATTTGGTTGCATTGGCCCAGACCGGGACAGGAAAGACAGCAGCATTCGGTTTACCGTTAATTCAGAAGTTAGATACTTCCCTGAATGAAATCCAGGTATTGATATTGAGTCCTACCAGGGAGTTGTGTGTGCAAATCGGTAAGGATTTGCAGAATTATGCCAAATACCGGCCAGATATTCAAGTGTTGTGTGTGTACGGAGGTACAGAAATCCGCAAACAGATTAGGGAGTTGGAAAAAGGAGTGCATGTATTGGTTGCTACTCCGGGGCGCTTGTGTGACTTGATAAAACGACAGGCGGTCAATATAGACCATGTGCGTTCGGTTGTATTGGATGAAGCCGATGAGATGCTGAACATGGGCTTTAAGGAGGATTTGAATTTTATTCTGGAAGAGACTCCGGATAGCCGGAACACTTATTTATTTTCGGCAACTATGCCGAAAGAAGTGGAACGCATTGCCCGCAATTACCTGCATAATGCGAAAGAAATCTCTACTGGTAAGAAGAATCAGGGAGCTGATACGGTGTCCCATGTTTATTATCAGGTACGGGCTAAAGATTGTTATGAAACCTTGCACCGGGTGATAGATTGTGCTCCTGATATGTATGCTATTATTTTTGTGCGTACGAAAATGGATGCCCGGGAGATTGTCCGTAAATTGCAGAAAGACGGAATTGAATGTGATGCATTGCATGGTGATTTAAGCCAGGCCCAACGCGATGAGGTGATGGAACGTTTCCGGGCGAAGCGGCTGAAAGTTTTGGTTGCGACTGATGTGGCGGCCAGAGGCTTGGATGTGGATAATCTGACCCATGTGATAAATTTTAACCTTCCGGAGGACGTGGAAAGTTATACCCACCGGAGTGGACGTACCGGACGTGCCGGGCGGGAAGGTGTTTCGGTAGCCATTATCAATTCCAAGGAAAAAGGAAAACTGCATCGGATTGAGAAAATACTGAAAAAACAGTTCCAATATTTGGAAGTGCCTGCCGGAGAAGCGGTTTGCCGGGCTCAATTGCTTTATTATGCCGATAAGATTATGGCTGCCGAGCCTAAGGAGACCTTGGATAAGTATCAGCAGGAGTTGTTTGAAAAATTTGAAGCTTTGACGAAAGAGGAATTGATACAGAAAATCGTTTCCTATGAATTCGGTAAATTGCTGAAGAAATATGCATCAGTGGAGGATTTGAATCTTTCCGAGGATGAACGCCGCGGAGGCAAGGGTAAGGAAGGCCGGCGCAGTGACCGGCGGGAGGAGAGCTCAAATGAGTTTACTACTTTCAGTGTGAATGTCGGAAAGGAGGACGGTTTTACTCCGCGCGACCTGATGAGCATTATCAACGAAAATGCTCCGCGTAAAGGTCTGGAAATAGGCAGTATCCGTATTTTTGAAACCAATACCAAGTTTGAAGTAGATATTCGCGGCTTAAACGGATTTATGTCTTGTTTTCGTAACGTGAGCTTTAATGGCCTGCCTTTTACTTTGACTGAAGTAAAGGACCGTTACAGTCGTGAGCGGGGAACAGATCGTGGCCGTGGCCGCGATTTTGGCGGAGGACGCCGGAATGCTACTGCAAACAATAAGTGGCGCAAAAGCGAAAGCGGCGGTCGTGCCCGGTTCAGCGAAAAGAAAAAAGACGTGGGAGGCAAGAAGCGCAGAAAATAAGATAGTAGAAAAAATTAAGGTACCTACATACCAGATTACACCAAATCATAGATTAAAAAGAAAACCGGTTGAATTTCAACCGGTTCTTTTTTATTCATAAAGATTTTAATCTTCATAGAAAATCTTAAATGTTATAATGTCTCCTTCATCATCAATAATAATTTCTGATATATAATCTCCTTCCATTTTATAACTGAATTTATATTCAGATTCATCTTTTCCTTCTTCTTCAGACTCACCTGTATATTTTATTGAAGAAGGTAAATGTTGAGAACGTTTTCCAGCAATATCTAATAAAAATGGTTCGGTTACAGATTCGGTACTAAAAGTAATATATGTTATAAAAGGAAATAAATCAATATTCAAATTATGGTGCTCCTATGCTAGTGGATGGTTTACAGGGTAATTCCAATTATAAAACCGGTCGCTGGATTGCTTTTTACGGAAATGATATGGAAGCAGTGGTGGATATGCAGCAACCTACAGAGATTTCAAGTGCTGAGATTGCTGTTTGTGTGGAAAAAGGGGACTGGATTTTTGATGCCCGTGGGTTTGCTGTTGAAATATCCGAAGATGGTAATAACTATACGCGGGTTGCGGCTGAGAATTACCCTGCGATGAAAAAAGAGGACCGTAACGGAATATTTAATCATAAACTGACATTTGAGCCGGTAAAAGCCCGTTATGTAAAGGTGATTGCTAACTCTGAGCGTCAGATTCCCGAGTGGCATGGCGGTAAAGGAAATCTGGGATTTTTATTTGTTGATGAAATTGTGCTGAATTAATATTTTCAGCAGCAGAATAAGGGAATATTGAAATTTTGAGAAATCTTGTATGAGCCTCACAGCAATGCCGTTGTGAGTTTTTTGCATTAATTTTGTCATTAAAATCGGAAATATGAAATAATTATGATAAAGTAGTTGATGTCTTTGATGATGGTGCGCAGATTATTGTTTATGGTAAGTTAGTTGGTCGGTGTAAAATGGGATATTAGAACTTAATGTTACAGGAAAACTTACTTATATTAATCGTGATTTTAATCAATCGGAAGATGATAGTGGAGTAAAAGCAGGACCATATATATCTTCCATTATTGGAATAAAGAAAAGAATAGAAATCTATTTGTCTAAAAATTGACAAATATTAGGAATAAAATAGTTTGTTGTAATTTGGTATGTAGGTGCCTTTTTTATACAAAAACGGTTATAGCCACATAGGCAAAAATATTATATTTGCGTTTTTAACGGTAAAAGATAAAAACATGTCTGCTCCAGCACCACCACCTTTGCATGATATTTTACGTTACGATGATGTGGCGGTGAAGTTACTGTTCGAGCATTATTATGTGCCTTTGGTGATTTTTGCCAAAAACTACCTTTCGGATATAGAAGACTGCAAAGATGTGGTACAAGGAATTTTTCTTCATCTTATTGAAAACAGGGAAAAATTTACTTCTGTTGATAATTTGAAAGCTTACCTTTACCAGACTACTCATAACCGTTGTTTGAAACACCTGCGTCATGAAGGAGTAAAACAACGGTATGTTTTTGAATCACAATCCATTGAAGAAGAAGCTTTTTATTTAGACCATGTCCTGGAAGAAGAGGTATATATACAACTTATACAGGCCATCGATTCTCTCCCGGGGCAATGCCGAAAAGTTTTCCGGTTAGTGCTTGAAAATAAAAGTAATCAGGAAATAGCCGAAACTCTTTCCATTAGTGTTGAAACTGTCAAATCTTACAAAAAGCAAGGAAAAGCTTTGTTGTACAAGCGTTTAAAAGGTATTGTCCCGCTGGTTCTACTGACTTTTTGGTTACAATTTTGATTATTTTTCATATTCGTATACCCTCTTTTTGTTTCCTTAAGGGTCTTTATATTGATTTGGAAATATTATGGAAACAAAAGAAAGTAAAATATTCCGGTTAGCGGAAATAATAGCGCGTTCTCTGCGGGAAGAACTTTCCGCAACGGAGCGCATGATGTTAGAGGAGTGGTTGGCTCAGGATGAACGTCACCGCACCTTGTACGACTCTTTCGGACAAGAAAAAACACTTGCAGAACAGCTACAGTTACATCAGCATATCGACTGGGAGGGTGACTGTCGGATGTTTATGCAGAAACAGCATGCTTTGCGTCGTTGCCGCTGGCTATTCCATAACGGTCTCCGTTATGCTGCTGCAGTTATGTTGCTACTTTCCGGACTGACTGTGTGGTTGGTGAAATCCCACCGGATAGATTCAGCATTGCCTGCCGAAGAATGGGGAAACGGCCACAACAAAGCTTGTCTCACCCTCGCAGGCGGCGAGCAGATTGTTTTATCGCAAAACGACACGGTAACCGTTCCTCTGCTTTCCCAAAAAGGAGCGAATATTGAAATCCGGGAAAACCAAATTACTTATTCTACAACATCGGCTGTCAACGACAATATTCCCTGCAATACGCTCACTACACCCCGGGGCGGAGAGTATCTGCTGACCCTTGCGGACGGTACCCGGGTATGGCTCAACACCGAGTCGCAGCTCCGTTACCCGGTAAAATTCACCGGAAAACAACGCACCGTTTATCTTATCGGTGAAGCTTACTTCCATGTGCATCCCGATGCTTCGCACCCGTTCACCGTTATTTCCGGGCCTGCCGAAATCACGGTGCTGGGCACAAGCTTCAACCTGCGGGCTTATCCGGAGGAGGATATTGTCACGACATTAGTTTCAGGAGCCGTGCAGATGTCCGAAAAAATCGGCGGACAAAGCGTACGTCTGGCTCCCGGCGAACAGGGATGCCTCGAGAAAACCAACGGTTACATCACAAAACAGGAAGTCGACACCTATCTCCATACAGCCTGGAAAGACGGGCGAATCGTTTTCCGGGACATGCGGTTGGAAGACCTGTTTACCACCCTTGCCCGTTGGTACGACTTAGAAGTGTTCTACCTCAATCCCGAAGTAAAAGACATCCGTTTCACAGGCGACATGGACAAAACCGAACGCTTCGAAGACATACTTCGCATCATTGAGCAAAATCGGCGGGTACGCTTCCACATCAAAGGCCACACGGTCTCTATCTCATGGCAATAAATCATTAACTAAAATAAAAGTCTAAATCAAATTTAATGGAAAACAGAGCTGAAAACAGCCGTCGCTATGGTGGGCGATGGCGCAAAACACAAAAGATTATGAAACTTTGTATGTTGTTTTTGTGCGCAGCCTTTTTACAAGTCTCGGCTAAGACTTACTCACAGGAGGCAAAATTGGACCTGAAAGTGAACAATGCTTCGCTGGAGCAAGTCATGAACAACATCCGCCGGCAATCGGAGTTTAGTTTTTTCTTCGACGATGCGGCCGTGAAAAATATTGCCAACATCACGTTGGATGTCCGGAATGTCCATATCGAAGAAGTGCTCACCGCTTGCCTGAAAGGGACAGGTTTTTCTTTCCGCATTTTAGACAAAACCATTATTCTGTTCCGTGAACAATCCCAAACAGTGGACCCTCAAAAATTTTATAAAGTACACGGAAAAGTAGTGGACGAAAATAACATGCCCCTGCCGGGTGTTACCGTCCTCTTAGACAGCACACAAATGGGGATTTCTACAGATGTCGGGGGGAATTTCACCCTGTCGGTACCCCGGGAAAAGGGAAAATTGGTCTTTTCCTTTGTGGGCTACAAAACCGTAAAAATACCCTATAACGGTGAAAATGCTGTAAATGTAAAAATGGAGCCCGAATCGGCCAACTTGGAAGAAGTGCAGGTTGTGGCCTACGGTGCACAAAAAAAACGTACTGTTGTCAGTGCAATCTCCTCCGTAAAAGCTGATGACCTCAAGGAATTGCCTACCCATAGTCTCGAAAACCTGTTGCAGGGACACATGGCAGGAGTGGAAATCAGCAACATTTCCGGTTCTCCGGGCGGTGGCGGTTCGCTGGTAGCCATTCGGGGATATAACTCTTTGTTTGTCGAAGGCGAAGGCGATGAACGCAATTACGGCACCCCGCTTTACGTTATCGACGGCGTGCCCATGCAGTCGTTCACCTCACCGGTGACCGGCTCGAATACCTTGTCTGATTTAGACCCGTCGATGATTGAATCCATCGAAGTACTGAAAGATGCCGCTTCTGCTGCCATTTACGGTTCGCGTGCCGGAAACGGCGTTATCCTCATCACGACCAAGAAAGGCCAGGCCGGAAAAGCCCGTTTCGCTGCCAACTTTTCTTATTCGGCATCTTGGTTACCCGCAGCTCCTGACCAATGGGGGGGCATTTATGAACGCAGGTACCACCTCGAAGCTTTATACAACACCCTGGCTCCTTATAAAACAGCCGACGGCACCTGGAAATTGCCGGAGTCGTACGAAGAGGTATATGAAAACCGCAAGGACCACGGCCCCATGTACAATTGGTTTTGGGGGTCTACCCGTCCGCAGAATGCCATTGCCTTACAGGACAGTCTGAATCCGTTTTACAACAACTCTACCCACTGGTGGCGGCAAAACTACCAGGTTGCCAAGGTGCTCAATGCAAACCTTCAGGCTTCCGGCGGAAATGAAAACGTACGTTATATGATTGGTGCCGGATATTACGACGAAGAAGGAATTGCTATCAATACAGGCTTTACCCGCTTCAATGTATTGACGAACCTGACGGCTATGCCGGCTAAAAAATTGCGCATGGACAGCCAGTTGTCACTCACCTATAGCGACCGGAGCCGGGGGAGCAACGCCGGTAGCAATGCCAGCAAAATGGAAGGGATTACTTCCGATCCGACAGATACACCCACCTTGCTGCCCGGAGAAGGGGAAGTAGCCCGGAAGATGCTCCAGCAAATGAATGAGACATCGGAAAAAAATCAAAGCTATTCCGGGCGGTTCAATTTGGTGCTGGACTACGAGATTATCCGCAATCTGCACCTGAAATTGTCGGCAGGCGTGGATTTCAACCAGCAGAATCAGAACGTCTTCAAACCGAAGGCGTTGGACCCGACTTACCATTTTTCTACTTCGGAGGGGACCATTGCGCGGGACATTTCGCTCATAAACGAAAACCTGCTGAGCTATAATTTCTCCCTCAAAAACCAGCATAATTTCGATGTATTACTGGGACTTTCTTTCCAGAAAGACCAGAGTTTCACGAATAAAGGTTCAGGTTCCAACGGACCGAACGACCATGTCCACTATGTCGGCGAACAAGGTTGGGGGGGCGACAACGGTTTAAACAATGTGGGCGACGGTACCACAGACCTGTTTATGTCCGCCTTCACTTATCTGTCTAATTTCGACGAAGAACGCCTCAATAGTTATTTCGGTCGTGTCACCTATAATTTTCAGGAAAAATATATGCTGGAAGCCACGTTGCGCCGCGACGGTTCCTCCGTGTTCGGCGAAAACGTTCGTTGGGCCACTTTCCCCTCTGTCGCCTTGGGATGGGCTTTTTCAGAAGAACCGTTTATGAAACGCTTTTATTGGCTGAGTTTTGCTAAAATACGTGGTAGCTGGGGTGTTTCCGGACAGAAATTCCATCAGCCCTACTTGGCACACGGACTGCTGTCGCCCGACCATTACACCTTCCACGGTAATGCAGGAATGTTGCCGAATACGAGTGCCGGCGTTATCAACAAAAACCTCAGCTGGGAAGAAACCAACCAATACGACGTGGGATTGGATGTCAGCTTGCTCGACTATCGTTTTAAAATCAATCTAGACTATTATTACCGCTACACCAAAGGCCAGTTGAACCGCATTACCCTCCCGGGAAACACGCAATATCTCGGTTTCCAGTGGCAAAACGGAATGGCCATTTCCAATCAGGGTATAGAACTGGAACTGACGGCCGACATTTTCCGCGAAACGGCGGTACAGTGGCGCATGAAATTCAACCTTTCGCGCAACTGGAACCGCTTTGAGAAGAGTGCGGACGGGTTCGACTTCAACAGCCAGATTATCGGCAGGCCGCTCCACCAGTTGATGGTGTTCAAAACCGACGGTTTCTACAACAGTCTGGACGAAGTGCCCAAATATTACACGGCTAACAAAGAAATACAGTTGATTTACGACAACGACACCCGGATGGTGTATCTGCCGGGCGCGCGTAAGCTTGTAGACCTTAACGGTGACGGGCGTATCAGTGCTGCCGATAAATACGCAGCTGCCAGTCCGCTGCCTAAGGCACACGGGGGATTCATCAATGAAATTCGTTGGAAGAACCTGGACCTGAACATCTTCTTCAATTACTCCATCGGTCGGCATGCACTGAAAATTTACGACGATTTCAGCCTGAAACCGGATGCTGCTTCCGGTCCCCTCTTTGCCGATGTGACCCAACTAAACGTCTGGAACGGTGCAGCAGGCCAACAGGCAGTTTACCCCAAACCCCAGGATTACGGATTGTATTACCAGTACTCCGGCCTGTTCGATTGTGACATCGAAAAGGTACATTTCCTGCGCCTGAAACAATTGACATTGGGATACAACCTGGAAGAGAAGATTGTCAAAAAAATCGGCCTCGGTAGTGCGCGTTTCTTCGTGACAGCCGAAAACCTTTTCCTGCTGACCAACTATTCCGGTATCGACCCGGAATTGATCGACCCGACCAACGGTATGGATAACCTTACTTCCTATCCGTTGCCCCGCAAGTTTACCGTAGGATTGACCGTTAACTTTTAATATGCCATCGAGATGAAAAGATTATATTTCTTATTGTTATTCCTGCCGTTGCTGTCCTGTAACGACTGGCTGGATATCTCTCCCGAAAATTCCGTGACGCTGACAAATTTCTTTCAGAGTGAAGCCGACCTGGAATCCCTGCATACCTCCATGCTGGCTCGCATGAAAGTAGCCTGTAAAGGCAAACAACCCTATTATTACATCTCCGTCGATGCCGATGAGCTGAAACCCAACATTTCCGGTTTCCGCGAACTGGATGTGGCCACACACACCACCCAGACACTCGTCGGCGGAACGCTGAAAAGCTCATGGCACGACCATTACGCCTTGATTAGCCTGGCCGACCTGATGATTGACAACGAATACCGCTTTCAGAACATTTCGGCAGAACGGGCGGCCTTTTGGCTCAAACAGGCACATTTTGTCAAAGCAATTACCTATTTCCGCATAGCTCAGATTTGGGGAGATGCGCCCATTTCGCCGGGCTCGGAATCACTCATTGCCTTAGCTAAAAAACCGGCCTTGGAAGTGTTGCAATACGCTGCCGGAGAAGCTGAACAAGCCCTTGACTTACCGGCACACGACAAAATGACCAACGCGAACGGTCGCACCATTACCTCCCGGCAATATGCCAGTCGGGGGTCTGTCAACACCCTGCTGGCCAATATCTATGCCTGGATGGGGGGACTGACACAAGATGCGAAATACTGGGAACAGGCAGAATACTATGCCTCACAGGTTATCGACGAATTTGACGGCGACTATGAACTCGAAGACATGGCAGGCTTAATCGGCAATGTATTTGGCAAAAACCGCCATAGCAAGGAAACCATTTTCAGCATCGACAACGACATACTGGACGATGCCCATACCTACGACAACCGCTTCACAGGTGAACTGCCGGGACAGGAACTGATTGATTACCCTTACACCAATGTCAGTCCGCAACCCCTGTCCACCAACAAAAGCCAGGACTACAACCGAATTTCAGTGGAAACGGTAAAAGAAATCTATCCCGAAGAAAACGATCGGAGACGGCAGGAATTTTGGTACAATTTGGGCAACGTTAAATACACAGACGATGGAGAAGAAAGAGTATCCCCCTATGCTTTTATCCATAAATGGCGCGACTATCATTATCAAACCAACCCGGAGGTACTCGGAGGTCAGGGCAAAGTGCCCGTTGCTACCGACTGCGATTTCGTTTTCTGGCGATTGGCCGACGTGGTATTGCTGCGTGCCGAATGCCGTGCACGGCTCCAAAAAGCGACAGCGAAAGACGACCTCGACCGGATTCGGAAGAGAGCCGGATTGGAGGCATACGCCGGGAGCACCGAACCGGAAACATTGCGCCGGGAGATTTTCAACGAACGCCGCCGCGAATTGTTCGGCGAAGGACACTATTATTTCGACATTGTCCGCAACGGTTACTACCGGGAGATGCTGCATGGTAAATTCAAAACCCTCACCGATGAAGAAGTCCGCAACGGTGCACTCTACACCTGGATTAGCTCCGATGCTTTCGAAAAAAACACATTAATGACTCAAAATACATATTGGTTATGGCAAAAATAAAATCTTACATACACATAGCTCTTCTTTTATGTGCTGGTCTGGCTATGACTTCCTGCACAAAATGGAATTATCACGACGGCGGTATAGCCGATGGAGTACACGACTGCTCCATGTGGGACTATTTCAAAAAACAACCCCGTGACTGGGATTCCACCCGGGTGATGATTCAACATGCCGGCTTACAGGATTTGTTCGAAGGCAAAGGAGAATACGGGCAAATTACGTTTTTGGCTCCCAGTAACCTGGCCATTATGACCTACCTGTTCGATAACAACTACAGGCGGGTAAGCGAAATTCCCGCCGCTGAATGCCGGCGTTTGCTGGAAAAACTAATCATTCCGCAGCGCATCCTGATGAACAATGTGCCCCGCGGTTCCCGTTCCGATGCGACAGGCGAAAAGACCGGCGGCAAAACCTATATCCTGATGGACGGAAGTGAAGCTTTCCTCTGGACTTTCCAGGAGTCCTACTTAGGGGTTGAAAATGCAGGTGCCGTACATCTGTGGTTCTATATCGAAAAATTCGCCACCTCCCGGAGAATCTACTCCAGCAACATTCAGACCGAAAACGGGGTGGTACAAGCTTTAGGACATGACTTCTTATTTGAATAACTCCTTAATTTTATCCGGACATGAATAAATACACCGTATATCTCACTCTCTTTTTCGCCCTGCTTGCTTTAATGGGGTGCGAAAAAGAACACACAGGCTACCTGTTTACAGAAGATGCCCGATACCCGATAGACAGTCTGAAAATTATCCGCTACGACGACTATAATAAAGAAGTGATTCGGCTGGAAGAGCAATTGAACAGCTATTCCGGAGAGATTCTCGACTCCTTGAACGCTTATCGTGCAATTGAAGCAGAGGAAGCTAAAATCACCGAAGAACTCGAACGGTTGGAAGGCATTATGAATAAACACGGAGAAACGCTGTATGCCTACTTAGACCAGTTTGCGGACGAATCCGACGCCGACCCTGCCCGCGTGCAGGAATTGACGGACAATTGCGAAAAAGCGTACGAAGCTTACGCGACATACGAGGCTGTGGTGTACGCTCCGGTATTCCAGATGAGGGACCAGATAGAAAGAAAAATCAAAGCCCTCTGCCAGGAAGCCGGTCTGGAAACTCCCTTTGCCATTGCCCGGGAGTTGGAAAAATTGCAGAAACAGCAATCTTTAGATGTTCCCTGGACCACCTCCTGCATCGAACAGTTGTTGGGAACGGAACCGATAACCTATTCCCTGGTGGGCATCCGGAGCAACCGGGGGGAAGAGGCTGCCATGGATTTCGGGCATTACCTCACTGTTATCGGAGGCGGACGCATGTATGTGGATGCCAAAGTCAACTCTCCGGCCGGGAAATACGTTATTTCGCTGCGGGTCAGCAATGAAGGATACAGCGTAGTGCTGCCCGATATATTCACCTTTATCCTGCAATAAATCATTTCTGAAGATATGAAACATTTGAAACTCCTGTTTGTTGGTCTGCTTCTCGTGGCTGCCAACGGTTTATCTGCCCAAATCACATTTACAGAGGGCACTTTTGAAGAAGCTTTGGCCAAAGCCAAAGCAGAAAAGAAAAATCTTTTTATCGACTTCTACGCCAGTTGGTGTGGTCCCTGCAAAGTGATGGCCACTCAGGTGTTCACCATTCCACCGGTAGGCGACTACTTCAACGAACATTTCATCAATTGCAAATTAGACTGCGAAGCGGCAGCCAATAAAGAGATTGTCAAACGCTACAAAGTGGAATCCCTGCCCACGATGATGTTCATCGACAGTAAGGGCGAGGTATTAAGGACCCTGATTGGAGCCGTTACTCCCGACGTGCTGATGCTTGAAGCGCAGATTGCCGCAGGCGAAGAACTCACGTTCGAGAAACTGTATGAAAAATCGCGCAAAGAGAAGAAAAACACTGAATTGCAACAAAAATTGCTAATCCGTGCACCCTATTTTATCGGTACGCAAAACGATTACAACCAGGAAAAATGGAAGGTGCGCATCGATGCCCTGTTCCCGGAATACCTCAAAACCAGGAAACTGGAAAACATGGTCAACCCCACCGACTTTGCCATCCTCTCCCTCTATCATCCCGAGATGGAAAAACAAGACGAAATATTCGATTTCGTAGTCAAAAACTACGACCGTTATTGTCAGGCAGTGGATAAAGAGACGGTACAGAACTACCTCATCGGACTTTACAACACGCATATCCTGCGCCTTTGCAGCACCGGCAAAACCGACTACAAGCAAGCCCTCGGGCGCATCGGTGACGACTTACAGGCCATCTATGCCGACATGCCCTTCGGCGACCTGACGGCGGTTGAAGCGGTGACCCTGCTGGCCGACAGTTATTTTAACCTGTTCCGTCGCAACCTGCCCCTCTTTTTTGAAAATATGGACAAGTATTTCGCAGGAGCCGGAAAAGCGTTGAGTATTAACGACTACACTCAGCCCATCGAAGACCTCTACGGTCTTTATCAAGGTAATCCGCCGGACAATGCCCGCCCCATGCTGATTCAATGGTTAGACCGTGCCCTGACATTCGACATGACCGCCCAACTGCGTGCCCGTCTGTTGATGTTGCTGGCGGAAAACCAGCAGAAAACCGGTGATTCGGCTAAAGCTAAACAAAGCCTCAACCAGGCCTTTATCGTTTGCGCCGGTATTCCGGAAGAAGCTGTAAAAGTGCAGTTACAGAATATGATTCGTGAAAAAATGAACAACCTATGAGAATCTTTTTCCTGACATTGCTGATCGTCTGTGCCCTTCGCCTGTCGGCGACGCCGGAAACACCCTTCCGCTACGGACGGTTGGAAAACGGACTGACCTATTATATCCGTGCTACGGGGGCATCCGCCGGGAAAGCCGACTTCTATTTAGTGCAGAACGTGGGGGCCCTGATGGAAGAAGACCATCAAAACGGGCTTGCCCATGTGCTCGAACACATGGCTTTCCATGCCACGGAAAATTTCCCGGAAGGCGTACCTGCCTTTCTGAAACGCCGGGGCATCCAGGATTTAAATGCCTACACAGGGGCCGATGAAACGGTCTACCACATCAACGGCGTCCCCACGGCCGACAACGGACTGGTAGATTCCTGCCTGCTCATTCTTCACGACTGGTCGGGCTTCCTGCAACTCCGAGCCGACGAAATGGAAATCGAGCGCAAAGTCATCCTTGAAGAACGCCGTCAAGGGATGGACCTTTCACAACGGATGCAAAGCCGGCTCAACGCTTACCTCTACAACCACAGCAAATACGCCACCCACGACGTTATCGGCACTCCGGAAGTCCTGAACCACTTCACCGCCGATGAAGTGCGCGCCTACTATCACGACTTTTACCGTCCCGACCAGCAGGCAGTCATTGTCCTCGGCGACATCAACCCTGAAGCGGTGGAGGCCGGGGTGAAACGCCTTTTTGCCGGTATTCCCAGGCGCGTGAATGCCAAACCGCGGGTGGTATATACCATTCCGGACAACGAACAGCCCCAGTATTGCCGGCTTATCGATGAAAATATTCCCCAGAATGCCGTTGTGCTGATGAAACGTTTCCAAAAACCGGAAATTCATACCCTCAGCGACCAGGTCAAAGACCAGCTGTGCCGGGAGTTCTATAACCAGATTGTCGGCGAACGGCTCCATGATTTTATCTCGGAAGAAGACGCCTTATTCCTGAGTGCACAGGCTGGTGTACACGACATGGTGCGCCATTACGAGGGACAAAACATCGCCATTACCCCTCTGCCCGGGATGGAGAAAGAAGCAGTGCAACAAGTGCTGGAACAGCTTGAACGCATCCACCGCTATGCCATCACAGACCAAAAGCTAAAGGAACTGACAGACAACTACCGCCTCGGGCTGAAACAGTCGGCCGCCATGCTTGGCCGCATGCCCAACAGCGTCTACCTGAAAATCTATCAGGACCATTTTCTGCTCGGTTACCCATTGGCCGAAGTGGCCGAAAAATTAGACGCCACCTGGCATCTGCTCGATTCCATCGACAGCCGCGCCGTGCATGCCTGGCTCGACCGGTGGAATGCCGGCGACCTCAACCGCATATATGCCGTACAAGGCAACAACCCGGATTACCCTTTCCCGGACAGCGAAACTTTGACACGTCTGTTCCGCGAAGCCCGTCAAGCCTTGCCGGCCCCTTACGTGCAGGCCGTTGCCGATACGCTGCCGGCTCTGATGGATTTCACGCCCACTGCCGGTCGCATTGTCAAAACCAGGACGTTAAAAGCCCTCGATGCCGAGGAATGGACCTTGAGCAACGGAGCCAAAGTCTACTACAAACACAACGATTACGAAACCGGTGTATTTAACCTCCTGGCCGGAAGCCCCGGAGGCCGTTCCCTGTTGCCGGCAGAAGACCTGCCCTCGGCCGATGCGCTGAATACCTTGTTCCTACAATACGGATTGTACAAATACCCGGCCCGGGTGCTTAATACCATTATGCGCGGGCACAACATCGACATCAACATCAACCTCGGCGAACGGTCGGAAAGCATCAATTGCAGCAGCACGCGCGACGATGCGGAAATTGCTTTCCAGTTCTTTCACCTCACTGTCGTACATCCCCGGTTTAGCCGTCCGGACTTCGACAAATACGTGCGTGCCAACAAAATCCAGCGCACCTATGCCAAACCCACAACCGATGATTCGATTGCTGCCGTCATGCAGGAGTTGCACACCCTTCCGTCGCCCCGAATCTACCAAACAGATACGGCTTATTATGCGGCGATGGATTACAACCGGATGGTGGAAATCTACGACGAGCGTTTCCGTAACGCTGCCGACTTCTCCTTCTATCTTGTCGGCGATTTGCCCCGTGAAGAGGCCCGCAGGTTAGTGGAACTGTATATTGCTTCCCTGCCAACCCGGAATGTCCGCGAAACGCCCATGCACCATCGATATGCCAACACGGCATCCGCCACGCGCGACATTCGTCTGGGATTGCCCGAAGAGAAATACATGGTGAACATAGAATATAAAAACCACCTGAAAACCAAGGAATCGGATAAAATCTGTTTTCATGTCCTGCGGAAACATTTCGACAACCTCTTCCGGCAGATTATCCGCGAGGATGAGGGCGGTTCCTATGGAGTGCACCTCCATACGGAAGCGGAGGATTACCCGTTCTACGACCAGACTTTCGCCATACAGTTTGAGAGTTCGCAGGCTAAAGGACCCCGGATGCGGCAAATCGTTCACGATCAAATCCGACAGTTCCTCAACGAAGGTATCTCCGAAGACGACGCCGAATACTATCTGTTGGTGCTTAAGAAAGAACACCAAAAGGCCTTTGCCGGAAAAAACGTGGCCTATTGGACGGAAAACCTGCAATTTTACAACCGCACCCATACCTCGCTTGATGACCCCCGTTATTTCGATGGCATCATCGATAAAATCCGTGCGAAAGACATTGTTGCATTTGCCCGTAAATTTTTTGACACGGCACAGTGTATAGATGTAGTAATTTATTAACTTCTTAAAATTTAACGTTATGAAAAACATTTGGATGATGCTGCTCATCATATGCAGCGCATGTGCTTTCACCGCCTGCTCGGGCGACGACGACAAACCGACACCGCCTCCCGTTGCTCCGACAGCAACCCTTCCGGAAACCTTGACTATCGGTCAGGAAGTCACCATTAACGGCAAAGACTTTGCCACTACTGCCAAACTTATTTTCAAAAATAGTGCGGATGCGGCTAAGCCTTTGGACATCGAAGGAGCTGTGTTCACGGCTACAAGCATCACCTTCACCGTGCCCGCCGGTGCAGAAGCCGGTAACTACAAAATCGTAGTACGCCAGAACGACAAGGAATATGAATTGGGAACAGTAGAGCTGCTGGCAAACAAAGTGGAAAAAAAGCTTACCAAAGTCATCTTTTCCGACCCTTGGGGCACCACTGTAGAGTATGCCCTCACCTATGGCGAAGACGGACAAATCGGGAAAATCGGATATGTTGTAAAAGCAGAGGGTGAAACTCAGGAAATGATTTACAATGTAAAACGGGAAAGTGAACAGGTCTTTATCGCTGACGCAGAAGAAGCCGAAGCATATACCTATTCCTTGAAAGACGGTAAAATAGCCGGTTACGTGGATGCTTACAACACCTCTTTCAACTGTCAATATACAAACAACTACCTTACTGCTTTAGCCGTAAGGTATGAGGGAGAAGAGGAAGAATATGTCATCGAATACGAATATACCGATAACAATTTGGTGGCCATCGACGGAAGCGGACTTAAATTCGGGGAACAAAAAAATATCCCGAACGGTGTAGACCCGGTGATTTGTATTTACAAATTTATCCTGACGTCTATTACAGAAAATGGTGACTTCTTCCCGCATCTTTTAGGACTTTGCGGAAATTCCTCCGCTAATCTGCCGTCTTCTTTAGATGCCATGAATGGTCATTTACCGCTTACCTATACGTATGAAGAATGGGGTGGGATAAAGTCGATTGCCTGTACGAACGAAGAGGAAGTATCCACCATCGGTTTCGAATACGAATAACCGATAACGATTCAGGTGTTCCTGCCGCCAAGGTAAGGACATAGCAAGGAAGCCGGCCGAAAATTTTACTTTTCAGTCGGCTTCCTTTTTTGAACGGATAGCTCCGCTCACACACTGGTCTCAAAATGCCCTTTTCAGGATTTCGCGGATGTTATCGGCTTTGCCCATGGTGTAGTAGTGGATGGCTGGAGCACCGTGTGCCAGCAAATCGCGGCTTTGGGTGGTACACCAGTCGATGCCCACCTGAATTTATAAATACCTTATTTATAAATTTTTAGAATTAAGATTATTTTATTAAAAAGGAATAGATTTGCAAAAAGGAAAATAGATAAAATTTATACACTTTTTGGTACACTATCTCAAAATGTCACCGAATTTATCCGTGAATGTCACGGAGTTTTGCTGTTTTTTGCTTTCCATTCAAAAAGTAAAAACCCTGTAAATTAATAGTTTACAGGATTTTTCTTGATTTTTTCTTTGTCTTTCGGCGGAGAGAGAGGTTTATGAACCAACTCCCATTAAAATCCTTATTATCAAGGTGATAATTATTTCAAACTGTCCTTTAGTAACGATTTAGTAACAGATTTCTGTCTATCATCGTCTCCTGTTATCATTCAAGAATCTGCTTGTGTAATTTTGGTAAAAGTAATCATTTATTTGAATTGGGCAAAATAAAGCAATATGTTTGCAAATTTTATTTTGTGATCATAGATATCTTTTTGATCAAACAGACTTTTCCATTAGCCCTCGCGCACCTTCATAAGAACAGCTCTCGGATCCTTTTTCCTGTGCCTTTTCCAACAGAGCTTTTCAAAGGTTCAGTCAATTCATGAATAGAAGATTACTTCTGGAGCGTTCTAACTGCTCTGCCTGTTCAGCATCGGTATCAGCATAAAGAGCCGCATTATCATATTCCTTTTGCCGTAGGCTTCTGACTTTATCGGCATAGATACATGATTCTTGATCCAATTGAGACTTACATTGTATAATACCATTCAGATCTCGCTTTGGCTTATAAGTGGTTTTACCTTCGGCATTAGTCCGTGCATTACGTGACTTATCCCAAATAGGTGTCGTAATAGTACGATTGAGATATTCACGAACTCTTTGCGGAGTATCTTTCCCGGATTGGAACACAGGATAAGATTCCACATAAAGATACCACTCATCACGATATTCAGACTTACGGAGCTTTACCGACACTCGTGTATTGACTAATGCTTTCTTCATCGCTTCATACCTTTATATAAGTTATCAATTTCTTTCTTGGGTACATACATAAAGTTACCTATCTGTCGGGTAGGGATAGAGTATTTGCGTATATGGAGATAAACTGTACTTTCATTCACAA
>ERZ778517.75-NODE-75-length-112016-cov-11.873911_pt1 | contig 112016 bp, 104 predicted proteins | sample MGYA00510341_ERZ778517 | MGnify/ENA primary metagenome ERZ778517 (study PRJEB29527, sample SAMN07138964) | mouse gut metagenome | material: feces | host: mouse | place: China:Nanjing | collected 2016-01-25 ...
AAAATCGGAAAAAATTAACATATTACTTTCTGAAAAATAATTGAAAAAGTATATTTTATTTTCTTTGTAAAGCTGATAAAATTCATGTAAAGGATAACAAAAAGAAGATATTATATTTTGCGAATATTATTATATAGTTATAGAAAGAAGATGTTTTATTATAAAAAGCTAGGAGAAATGTTTGTATAAAAACAAGCTGATTATTCCTAGAAATAAAGTCAAAAGAACTATAAAGTAAAGAGAATTTTTAGGGCTTATGAATAAAAATAACCCAATAGATGAAAATCCGAAGACAATCTTAGGAAAGCATAAGTTAAAGAGGAAGTTATCTTCCATCTCTTTTCAAGTTACTCAAGGATGCAATTCAGAACGTCGATATTGTCTACTTGTACAAAGAAATCGAAGATATCATAACAATAGAAAGTTGAACTTTGATCAATCTAAAAAATCTTTAGCAATGGTTTGTTCATGTTCAATGAATTCTTCTTTTATTTTCCTATATATTTTTTGACTATAAAATCAATTAAAAAAGGATCACTCAACTTTTGGAGGCTAAAAATGGCGTATAAAAAAATCAAAGTGCAAGGATTGAGTAAACGATTTGGTAAAAATATGGTATTGGATGGACTCGATTTCGATATTGAAGGAGGGAAAATCGTTGGATTAGTGGCGCCCAATGGGTCAGGAAAGACGACCTTGTTGAAATGTCTCGCCATGTTGATTCAACCGGATGATGGAACAATCGAGATTGATGGCATCGACGCTTTGTCCAATCCGAGCGAGGCGCTCAAGAAACTTTCCGTCTTGATTGACGGACCAGGTTTGTTCGAGACGATGACTGGAAAGGAGAATCTGGAGTTATTCGCATCATTGATGAAAATTGACCGCAAACGTCTGAAGGAAATCAAGGAGTATACGAAACTGGGAACATTTTTACGCAAAAAGGTGTCAACATATTCACTTGGAATGAAACAGCGGCTTGGTTTAGGGATCGCTTTAATGAAACGGCCGGAAATTATTTTGCTTGACGAGCCGATGAGCGGGCTCGATCCGGGTGGCATTATGGATTTGCGAAATGAATTAAGTCAGCTGAAACGGACAGGTACAGCCATTCTCGTTTCTTCTCATCAGCTCAATGAGTTGGAAAAATTTGTCGATCGGGTTTTCTTTCTTGTGAATGGGTGTTTGGTCGAAGGCTCTATGAGGGATCTGGAAGAGGAATATCGACAATATTATGGCTATGCGTAGTGTTTTAGACTATGAGCGACGAAAAATGTCTGTTTCCCATTTTTCGTTGGTAGCGTTATGTATAAGTCTTGTCGTCATGATTGCTTTTCTAGGATGGACAGAGTGGAATCATCGGCGGTTTCCTTCGCTGCAGGTGGAACGTTTGACAAAGCAGTCGCAAACAGTTCAGAACCTGCTGCATGGCGACGCAGGAGAAGAAATAGACAGATTATATGCGATTCAAAATGAAATTACCTCTTTGAAATTCGCATACGAACAAGGAGAACCGATCCTTGTTTCGAATCAGTTGGCGTACGAGTCATTGCTCGAAGAACTTGCCAAGGCAGGATTTTCCATTGATTCGTCCCGGACAAAAGAGCAGATTCATTTGGAGATCAGGCGGCTGAAGAGAATGGAAGGGGATGGAATAGAAATGGTTCAATCGCCTTATGCGCTCAATGCTATAAATTTAATCCTTCTGTTTTTGAAGAGTGGCTTTTCATACGGATTGCTAGTTGTGTACTTGATATATGGCGCATATGTATTCGGGTGGGAACTGGACATGTCAAGTTATATCCCATTGTTTACAAGTGGGGCGGGGAGAAGAACTATTCTTCTAGCGAAAATGATCGTATGTCTTAAAACGTTGGGAATTGGAACACTGTTTGTTGTCCTTTGTGTTGGTTTGTTTTTCGTCTTGTTGCCGTTTGGAAACGGCAATATGCCAACTGTATTTGATGGTAGGGTCTGGACAACGACACAGCTTGTCGGACAACTGGCGTTGAACAGTTGTTTCGTTTTCTTATTTTTTACAGCGCTTGAAATGATACTGTATGTGTGGTTTTTAAAACAGGAAATGGTCGTACTGGGCAGTTTGGCATTCGCTTTGCTGGGAGTGTTTATTCATTGGCAGCTTATTCCAATTTCACTGATTCAAACGAATGACGTGTTTTCGTTGCTCACAAAAGGCGGAGTTACCGTTGCTCTAGTCTGGTTTTCTTGGTTTTGGATAAAAAGAAAGGATTTAATCGTATGAAGTACATTTGGTTTGAAATCAAACGAAGTTTTCGCATGAAAGAGACGATAGGAATTTGGATCCTCATCGTGTTGCTGGTAGGTTTTTCCCAATTTTCAGCGATGCAGGAATCTCAGGAACAAATTTTCTTTCCAGAGCTGGAAGGAATGACGGTACGCGACAGGCAGTTCTTTGATTATTCGCAAATGAACGCAGAGGATGTGGCGCGGATGGAGCAAATCAATAGTTGGGGTCAGACATTGGAAAGTGCAACTCCCGATTTAAACGATTTGCTCGCCTATACGAGCGCGCTGTCCCGTCTTTGTTCTATGACGACACCAGCTAGTTCGCAAATTGATTACGACGCAGACGGACAGGTCATTGAAGAAATTATCACGAAGCATCAATTATTCGATTATCGGTCATTGCAGGACAAGTATGATCTAGCCGCTTCGGTAGCATGGTACGAAATGCTACCTTCGCTTAATCAAGTGGTACAATATGTCGATTTACTTGCCATAAAACAACAGACACCGCTCAAACGCTCGGAAGTGACGTCAGGAACAGCTATGATCCAGTTTGACCGTTCGACAATGGCGTTAGCTGTTCCACTTGTACTTGCCTTTTTGTTCTTTCAAGATCGAAGAAGCCGAGATAAGGAAGGAAGCGAACAAGCTCTTATGGAAATAGCGGGAATGAAAAAGAGAATAGGTTGGCAGCGCCTTGTCGCACAAATCGCCGTCGCTATGATTCTCGTATTTTCACCGTTTGTCGTAGAACAACTCGTATTTGGAGTTATCCATGGTTTTTCGTCCTGGACATATCCGATGCTGGTCAATGCACAATCCATACAGTCTTTTACATCTGGGCTTCCGTTAGATGGAACTGTGATTGAAACGACGACACTCGGTTTGACTTCGATTTCCATGGATACGCTTATGCACCCTCAATTACTCGATTTTGTTGATACATGGATCGTCAATGGATGGATTGTTTTCTTGTTCCTTTTCATTATTATATGGATCGTCATGTTAAATACTTTGATCAGCGGCTTGATCAAAAATATGGTTGCGGCGCTGCTTGTTCGCATCGGCATCGTAGCTGTTCTGCTTGGTATCGCATTTTTGATTCCTAATCAATGGATCAATGTATTCAATCCGTTGGCGTATTGGAATGTAGTTGATATTTTATCAGGAAACCTACATTATAGTTTGCTAGCAGGCGTTGCTGTTTGTATCGGATGGATTGTTTTGACTGGGGTGGGAATCGCGTTAGTTGAGCGTAAAAAGCTGAATAGCGATAAACAAAACTGAATTATATCGGAATGTGGCAAAGACAGGATGAAATTAATGCGTCCGTTCAAGCTTCGATTCAGAATACAAAAGGCCAAATGAGTGCCGGAGATGTTCTGAAATAGAAAAAAACAATTATTAACTGCTGTTTGTCGCTTGCAAGAGTCCGGTCTTAAAAAGGACCGGATTTTTTTATAAGATAATAAAATAAGCAAAAGAAAAAATCGAGGAACGCCTCGATTTTTTTAAAGCAGCCGAATATCGTTTTCTTCGCAAAGGTCGATCATTTCCTGCGGCCACAAGCTTGCCTGCACCTCGCCGATGTGCGCTTTTTTCAGCAGCAGCATGCACAGTCTGGACTGGCCGATGCCTCCGCCAATCGTGTACGGTAGCTCCTTGTTCAAAATCGCCGCGTGGAACGGAAGTTCTTCGCGCTCCAGACAGTCTTCGATTTCCAGCTGCTCGTGCAGTGCTTTCTCGTCGACGCGCACACCCATGCTCGAAATTTCCAGAGCCTGCTGAAGCGGCTCGTACCAAAACAAGATGTCGCCGTTAAGCTGCCAGTCGTCGTAGTCCGGCGCTCTTCCGTCGTGCTTTTGGCCGTCGCTTAGCCGTCCGCCGATTTTCATGACAAACACGCAGCCCAGCTCTTTCGTGATGGCGTTTTCGCGCTCGCGCGGATCGAGGTTGGGATAAATGTCAAGCAGCTGCTGGCTGGTGACAAAGTGGATCTTGTCCGGCAGGTGGTTGACGGCTTGGGGATATTTGTACCATACTTCGTGTTCCATATGCTTGATGACCTTAAAGATCGTTTCCACATGCGCTTTCAAGGTTTCGACGTTGCGCTCGCTTTCGTCAATGACTTTTTCCCAGTCCCACTGGTCGACGTAAGCCGAGTGCAAGTTGTCCAGCTCCTCGTCCTTGCGGATCGCGTTCATGTTCGTATACAAGCCTTCGTGCATCGCGAAGCCGTATTTTTTCAGTGCCATTCGCTTCCACTTCGCCAGCGAGTGGACGACCTCGATTGTTTCGTCGCCCATTTCCTTCATTGTAAAGCTGACCGCTTTTTCGCTTCCGTTCAAGTCGTCGTTCAGACCCGAGCTCTTTTCGACAAACAGCGGAGCCGAGATACGGGAAAGATTCAGCTCTTTTCCAAGCTCCTTTTGAAACGTGTCGCGGATGTATTTGATCGCCTCCTGCGTGTCGCGAACGGACAGGACGGGATCGTAATCTTTTGGTATTGTCAAGTGCATAGTGATCTCCCTTTTATTATAGATGGTTAAAAGTATAACATAGTTTCCCACAATTTCATAACGAAAACGGGAGGCGAATCGGGCAAATGCGTTGGTAAATGCCTTGTGAAAAGGTTATCATAGGTTCAAATTGGAGGTTTTTTATGAAACTAGAAGATATTCTCGAGGAATATTCCCTGGCCATGTTTGATCGGGCGATTGCTGAACTCGATGACAAAGAGTGTTATGTGATGCTGTTGAACTACGTGAAAAAACAGCTCGACAAAGCGCCGCGCGTAGAGGGAAAGAAAAAACTCTATTATATTTCTGCGGAATTTTTGATTGGAAAGTTACTGTCGAACAATTTGATCAATTTGAAAATTTACCATGACGTCAAAGAAATTCTGGAAAAGAACGGAAAATCGCTAAGCGCCATCGAAGAAGTCGAACTCGAGCCATCGCTAGGCAACGGCGGGCTGGGCCGGCTGGCCGCCTGCTTCATGGACTCGATCACGACGCTGGACCTGCCGGCAGATGGGGTCGGACTCAACTACCACCTTGGCTTATTTTTGCAAAAATTCGAACACAACGAGCAAAAGGAATATCCGAATCCTTGGCTGTCGGACAACAGCTGGCTGAACAAAACCGACGTGACGTTCGAGGTGCCGTTTAAAAACGTGACGCTGCCAAGCCGTCTGTACGAAATCGAAGTGTCGGGCTACAACGGCAAAGTGAACACGCTAAAGCTGTTCGATTTGGACACGGTGGACGAAACAATCGTGGAATCCGGAATCGGCTTCGACAAAAAAGACATTGAGAAAAACCTGACGCTGTTTTTGTATCCGGACGACAGCGACGACGACGGAAGAAAGCTGCGCATTTACCAGCAGTACTTCCTCGTGTCGAGCGCGGCGCAAATGATCATCGCGGATTTGAAAGCGAAAAACATCGACTTGCGCGACTTGCACAAATATGTCGTGATCCAAATCAACGACACCCATCCTTCGATGGTGATTCCGGAACTCATTCGCCTGCTGACGGCGGAAGGGCTCGACTTCGAGGAAGCCGTGGCCGAAGTCGAAAAGACGACCGCCTACACGAACCACACCATTTTGGCCGAGGCGCTTGAAACGTGGCCAATCGCCTATTTGGAGGAAATCGTGCCGCAGCTCGTCCCAATTATTCGAAAACTGGACGAAATCGCCAAGACGAGAAGCCAGGACGAGGCGACCTTCGTAATCGACAACGACGGGCGCGTCCACATGGCCAGCATGGACATCCATTTCTCGCAATCGACCAACGGCGTCGCCGCGATCCATACCGATATTTTGAAAAACGAGGAGCTGCACAGCTTCTACGAACTGTATCCGAATAAATTCAACAACAAAACCAACGGAATCACGTTCCGGCGCTGGTTGTTCGAAGCCAATCCGGAGCTGACGAAATTTTTGGACGAGCACATTGGCGAAGGTTACAAAAAAGACGCGGTGGAGCTGCAAAAGCTGCTCCAGTTCAAAGACGACAAAAAAGTTCTTGAACAACTGCTCGACATCAAAGCGATTAAGAAAAGACAGCTCGCCAAATACTTGAAAGAGCAGCAAAACGTGGACATCGACGAGCATTCGATTTACGACATTCAAATCAAACGTCTGCATGAGTACAAGCGCCAGCAAATGAACGCGCTGTACATCATCGACGAGTATTTGAAAATCAAAAACGGCTTCGTGCCAAAACGCCCGATCACGTGCATTTTCGGCGCCAAAGCCGCGCCGGCCTACATTTTGGCCAAAGACATCATCCACGTCATTTTGACGCTCCAGCAGCTGATCGACAGCGATCCGGACGTCCGCAAGCATTTGCGCGTCGTTATGGTCGAAAACTACAATGTCACCAAAGCCGAAAAACTCATTCCGGCCGCGGACATCTCGGAACAAATCTCGCTGGCGTCCAAAGAGGCGAGCGGCACAAGCAACATGAAATTCATGCTTAACGGCGCCGTCACGCTAGGAACGGACGATGGAGCCAACGTGGAAATCCACGATCTTGTCGGCTCGGACAACATTTTCATCTTTGGCGCCAAAGCCGACGAAGTCATCGACCATTATAAAAACCACGACTATTGCTCGCGCCATTTCTATGAAAACAGCGAGCGCATCCGCCAGGCTGTCGACTTCATTACAAGCGACGCCATGAAAGCGATTGGCAATCCGGCGCTGCTGCAAGCCGTGCATGACGACCTCATCAACAAAGACTGGTTCATGACCTTGCTCGACTTCGAAGCGTATGTCGCCGAAAAACAAAAAATCATGGACGCGTACGAAAATCGTCTGGACTGGGCGAAGAAGATGCTTGTCAACATCGCGCAAGCCGGCTACTTCTCCAGCGACCGCACGATTTTGCAGTACAACGAAGACATTTGGCATTTGAAATAAGCCTACGAAGAGCGGACATTCCGCTCTTTTTCTTTTCGACACACGACAAAACGTCTATAATAAACGATAAACCCATTCAAAAAGAAAGAAGGCGATATAATGGCAAAACAAGCATGGGAAGCGGAATGGATGGCTTTTCAACAAGACATGGACGCCCTGCGCGCCGCGTCCGAAATGAGCGAGCGGGTCGAAATCGCGCGTCAAGTCGCCCGGCAAATTCGCGACGGCGACACCGTGTTCATCAACGGCAGCTTGCTGGCCCTCGACGTGCTCAGCTATATTCCGCCAAATGTCCACACCCGCGTCGTCACAAACAACGGGACGATCATGACCTTGCCCACGTACGCGCACCGGACTGTGCTGGTGACCGGCGGCGAGCTAGTCAATCACGTGCTGGCTGGCGAGGACGCGGCCGCCAGCGTACGCCGGCAGACGGCGGATTTGGCGGTGCTTGGCTGCGACGCCTTTGACGAACGCTTCGTTTACTGGAGCGCGCGCGAGGCATCCGTCAACGAGGCGATGGTGGAAAACGCCAAAAAGACGATCGTGGTGGCGGAAAGGCAAAAACGCGGGCAGCCCAGATATAATCGAAAGTGGAGCCGGTTCGCCCGCGCCGGCCGTTCCATGGAAATATGGACAGGAGAAAACGAAAATGAAGCTCGTTAAATTGTGGGAGGCGGATATGAAAAAGGCGTACGCGCTCCAAACCGCGTTCGAAGCCAATGAAAACGGGCTTGTGAACTTGGCGTACGGCTATTCTTTCGATCAGTTTATTGATTACGTGCAAACGCGCAAAGGCTATGAGCACGGAATCGGCCTGCCCGAAGGATTCGTGCCCGACACGGTGTTCGTTCTCGTCAACGACGAAGGGGAGTATGTCGGCTTGTTCAATTTCCGGCATACGCTCAACGACTTTTTGCGCGCCGGTCCCGGGCATGTCGGCTTTGGCATCGCGCCTCCATTTCGCCGCCGCGGCTACGCCAGCGAAGGGCTGCGTCTGCTGGTCGAGCGCATCTCCCCGCAAATCGCGGAAGACGAGATTTATTTATCGGTGCACAAGGACAATCCGGCTTCGCTGCGGGCGATGCAAAACAACGGCGGCGTGATCCATCATGAAATCGAGGGAGCGTTTTGCGTCCGCATCCCCAAAATTCTATGAAAAAAAACGGGCAATCGCGGCCCGTTTTTTTGTTGTTCGCTAGTTTAATGGCGGAAAATGGCTTTTAAAACCGAGAAGGCGCCAATGACGATGAGCGCTTTTTTTCCTAAGTCGCACAAGGTCGCTTTTGGATCGTCTTCCATCGCCTGCTTGAGCTGTTCGGCTTTTTCTTTCGCCAGACCGGCCAGTCCGCCGGCTTCTTTGTATTCGTCCTCCACTTCGTCGATGTAGCTTTCGACGTTTGTATGCATTTGATCAAGTTCTTCTTTTATTGTATTGTTCATCGCTTGCAGTTTCTCCTCTTCCGCCATGATCTGGTCGGAAATTTCTTTTTGTTCCGGGCTGACGACGTGCGTCGGGTGTTGAACCGGGGAATCGTTGTTGCCAATGCCGTCGTGCTTCAGACGCAAATCCGGTTTTTTCGGGTGCGGTTTGTCATCCTCGCTGTTTGGCGCGATCGAATGCACCTTCTTGTTGCCGGCCGCGTCGTACTGGCCAAACGACTCGTTCATTTTTTTAGATGGCGCCGGCTCCTCGTTGTGCACGATTTGCTCGGAAATCTTGTCCTGGGCTTTTGTCGTGTCCATGGCCGGAGGCTGGACAGGGGAATCGTTATTGCCGATGCCGTCGTGCTTCAAACTCAAATCCGGTTTTTTCGGCTGTGGTTTGTCGTCTTCGCTGTCCGGCGCGATCGAGAACGACGCATTGTTTTGGGTGGCGTCGTACTGGCCAAACGTTTCGTTCATTTTCTTTGACGCGTCATTATTTTTATTTGTCATATTTCTTTCCTCCTTTGATTCTTTTTTCAGGTGCCCTTATTGTATCGGGAATGGTGCGCAAACACCCGCGGGATGCTTGCTGAAAATAAATGAAAACTTTTTGTGAAACGTTGAAATGATTTACATTTCGTGGTAACTTAAACAGTATCAGAAATGGAGATGAGATCATGGATATCCGATTTGAACAATCCGACACATTAAAGGAAAAGCCGACCGGCGCGCTGGGGTTCGGCAAGATATATACCGACTACATGTTCGTCGCCAACTACGACGCCGACCAGGGCGGATGGCACGATTTGCGCATCGTTCCGTTTGGCCCGATCGAGCTGTCACCAGCCAGCATGGTTTTGCATTACGCGCAGGAAACGTTTGAAGGCTTGAAGGCGTACCGCACAAAAGACGGCAGGATCCAGCTGTTCCGGCCGGAAATGAACGCCCGCCGGTTTATCAACTCCAACGAGCGGCTGAGCATGCCCGCCGTTCCGGAAGATATGTTCGTGGGCGCGATCAAGGCGCTTGTCGACGTCGAGCGCGACTGGGTGCCGGCCAACGAGGGCGAGTCGCTGTACATCCGACCGTATATGTTCGCCACGGAAGCGTGCGTCGGCGTGCACCCGGCCATTTCCTACCAGTTTATTATTATTTGCTCGCCATCCGGCGCGTATTATCCGGAAGGCGTCAATCCGGTCAAGATCTGGGTCGAGGACGAGTACGTCCGCGCGACGCCGGGCGGAACGGGATTTACGAAGTGCGGCGGCAACTACGCCGGCTCGCTCAAGGCGCAGGAAAAAGCGGAAGCCCAGGGCTACACGCAAGTGCTGTGGCTCGATGGCGTGCATAAAAAATATGTCGAGGAAGTCGGCTCGATGAACGCGATGTTCGTGTTTGGAAACACCGTCGTGACCGCGCCAATCGACGGCACGGTGCTGCCAGGCGTGACGCGCGATTCGATCATCCGCCTGCTGAAGGACTGGGGCTACGAAGTGGAGGAGCGCCACATGCCAATCGACGAGCTGATGGAAGGCGCGAAAAACGGCAAGCTAACCGAGGCGTTTGGCACGGGCACTGCCGCGGTCATCTCGCCAATCGGGGAGCTTTGCTACAAAGGCGAAAAAGCCGTCATCAACGATTTTAAAACCGGAGAGCTGACGCAGAAACTGTACGACACCTTGACCGGCATTCAATGGGGAACGATCGCGGATCCGCATGAATGGACGGTGGAAGTGGAAAAACAAGCTTAACAGACAGACCTCATCGCGAGGTCTTTTTTCATAAAGGAGAAAACGACATGATCAAAGACGTGATGCGTCTGGCCCAGGCCGACCCGCAAGACGAGCCGGCAAGACAAACGATCGAGGCGATGCTCGAAACGATAAAAAAAATGGATGGATTTCGAATCGAGTACCGGATCGAGCCGCTCCAAATGACGCCATCCGGCCTACAAGCCGGTTCGTTGACGCTGCCAGGCCATATGGCGAGCCGCATGCTGAAAACGTGCGAGCGGGTCGTCGTCCTGATTGCGACGCTCGGATACGAATTCGAGCGCGAACTGACGGCGCTCCAGCACCGGACGATGCGGGACGCCTTGCTTTGGGACGCGTGCGGAAGCGTGTGGCTCGAGCACGAACTTGACACGTTCGAGGCCAGGCTGGCCAGCCGGCAAAAGGCGGAAGGCTGGTTTTTAACGGATCGCTTTTCCTGCGGCTACGGGGATCTTCCGCTGGATTTGCAGACGGAGCTTGTCGCGGGGTTCCGGGACATTGGCGTGCGGGTGCTGCCAAGCGGCATGATGTATCCGACCAAAAGCGTCAGCGCGCTGATCGGTTTGAGCCGGCAGCCCCAGCCAGCCCGCATCAAAGGCTGCGCGGCGTGCTCGATGCGATCGAGCTGCCCATATAGAAAGGAAGGAAAACACTGTGATTGAAACGATACAAATTTTGGATGGCGCGACAGGAACGATGATTCAAAACGCCGGCATCGACGTGCCGAAAATCCCGGAGCTGCTCAACGTGCTCGCGCCCGAAACGCTAATCGCCATTCACGAGGCGTACGCCCGGGCTGGCTCGCAAATCGTGTACGCCAACACGTTTGGCGCCAGTCCGATGAAGCTGGAGGGCACTGGCTATACGGTGGAGGACATCGTGAAAGCGGGCGTCGCCAACGCCAGACAAGGGGCGCCCGCCTGTCTTGTGGCGCTTGATATCGGCCCGCTTGGCCAGCTTATGGAACCGATGGGCAGCTTTTCGTTCGAAGACGCCTATGCGCAATTCGCCGCCATGGTCAAGGCCGGAAACGACGCGGATCTAATCGTCATCGAGACGATGAGCGACTTGCTGGAAACGAAGGCGGCCGTGCTGGCGGCCAAAGAAAACAGCGAACTGCCGGTATACGTGACGATGTCGTTCGAGGAAAACGGACGAACGTTTACCGGGTGCACCCTTGAAAGCATGGCCATGACGCTGGAAGGTCTTGGTGTCGACGCGCTGGGATTTAACTGCTCGATCGGCCCCGATGGAATGGTTGGTCTGATCAAGCGGCTCGCGCGACTGACGAGCCTGCCGATTATCGCCAAGCCTAACGCCGGCCTGCCTGATCCGGCCACAGGGGCTTATACGATGGACGCCGACTCGTTCGCCGCGTCCATGGAACAACTTGTGGAGGCGGGCGCCTCGCGCATTGGCGGCTGCTGCGGCACGGATCCGTCCTTTATCGAACGCATCGCCCGCTGGAAGGGCGAACCGCTCGAGCGAGCCGATGTGCCTTCCCAAAGCAAGGTGTGCACGCCTTTGATGGCACTTGAGCTAAACACGATCCATCCGGTCGGCGAGCGCATCAACCCGACCGGAAAGAAGCGGTTTCAGCAGGCGCTGCTCGAAGAGGACCTGGACTATATCGTTTCGATCGCTCTCGCGCAAAAGGAGGCGGGTGCCCAGATTTTGGATGTCAATGTCGGATTCCCGGGCGTGGACGAGGTGGATATGATGCGAAAAGTCGTCAAAAAGCTGCAAAGCGTCGTCGATGTGCCGCTGCTGCTGGACTCCTCCAATCCCGCCGCGCTGGCCGCGGGCGCAAGGGTGTACAACGGCAAGCCGGCGCTCAACTCGGTCAGCGGCGAGCAGGCAAAGCTGGACGCCGTGCTGCCCATCGCGAAAAAGTACGGGGCGTCGATGGTCGCGCTCACGCTTGACGAGCGCGGCATTCCGGCCACCGCAAACGGGCGGATCGCGATCGCGGAGCGGATTGTCGAACGGGCGAAGCAAATGGGAATCGACGCGTGCGAGCTGTGGTTCGACCCGCTGACGATGACGTTGTCCGCCCAGCCGGCGCAGGCGCAGGAAACGCTCAAGGCCGTGGAAAGCTTCTCGAAGCGAGGCTGGAAGACGGTGCTGGGCGTGTCCAACATTTCCTTTGGCTTGCCACAGCGGCCGGCGGTTACCCGGGTGTTTTTGGCGCAGGCGCTGGCCGCGGGCTTGACGATGCCGATTTTGAACGTGAATGTGGACGCGTATATGGACACGATCGCGTGCGCAAGACTCATTCGCGACGAAGATCCCAACGCCAAAGCCTACATTGCACGCTTTGGCGGCCGGACGATGGACACGGTCGCGCCGGATAAAAAGACAGTCGACTTGCAGGTGGCCATCGTCAAGGGACTGGATCAGGAGGCGAAAGACGCCGCGAAACGGGCGCTTGCCTCGCTTTCGGCGCTAGATGTAGTCGAGAAAGAGCTCATTCCGGCTTTGGACGAGGTGGGAAACCGCTACGAGAAGGGAACGTTGTTTTTGCCGCAGCTGCTCGCGGCCGCGCAAAGCGCGCAGGCGGTGTTCGAAGTCGTGAAAGACCATTTGGCGAACACCGGCCAGGCGAGCGTGAAAAAAGGAAAAATCGTGCTGGCGACGGTGCAGGGCGACATTCACGACATTGGCAAAAACATCGTGAAGACGGTGCTGGAAAACTATGGCTACGACGTGATCGACCTGGGGCGGGACGTCGCGCCGGAAACGGTCGTGGAGGCGGTCGCGCGCCACGGCGTAAAGCTGGTTGGCTTGTCGGCGCTCATGACGACGACGCTGCCGGCGATGCAAGAAACGATACGGCAGCTGCATACGCTGGACAATCCGCCAAAAATCATGGTGGGCGGCGCCGTGCTCACGCCCGCGTACGCCCGGGATATGCAAGCGGACTATTATTCAAAGGACGCGCAGGATGGCGTGCGAATCGCCAGAGAGGTGTTCGATCATGAATGAGGTGAAGCGCTTTTTGACGCGCGGCCCGCTTTTGTTTGATGGGGCGATGACGACATACAAGGAAAACCGGCCGGCCAAAGCGGTGCTTGGCGAGTACATCGAGGCGGGGGCCAACGCCATCAAGACGGACACGTTTTCGATTTCGTCGTGGCTTGGCGAAGACCGCGAGGCGGCGCTCGACGCCTTGAAAACGTCCATTTTGGAGGCGAAGGAAGCCGCGGGCGACGACGTGTTTTTGTTTGGCGAAATCGGTCCGGGTGTGGAAAGCGACGACGTGTTTTCCCTTTTTCAAACGCAGGTGGACGTCTTTTTGGCGGCGGGCGTCCACAACTTTTTGTTCGAAACGATGGCCGCGCCGGATGGACTGGCGGCCATCGCGGCGTATATTAAGGAAAAAGCGCCGGACAGCTTCGTGATTGTGAGCTTCGCCATTTCAAGCACCGGGGAAAGCGCGCAAGGGTACGGCATGCAGGCGCTGTATGACGCGCTGGTTGATTCAAAGGCGGACGCCATCGGGTTCAACTGCCATTCGGGACCGCGTCATATGGTGGAGCACGTCAAAACGTTGGTTCGTACCGGCAAGCCGTTGTATATCGCGCCCAACGCCGGCTATCCGCAAGTGCTGGGCTGGCGGGTGCGCTATGGTGGAAGCCCGGACTATTTCGCGGCGGCGATGAAAGAAATCCGCGAGGCGGGCGTCGAGCTGCTCGGGGGGTGCTGCGGGACGACACCGGCGCACATTTGTCAAACCCGGGCAATGCTGGATCGTTTGCCGGCGCACATTCCGTATCGAAACGAGCCGCGAAAAGAGCGCTTGACAGGCACGCGGACGGAAAACTGGCGCGGGAAGGTGTTTGTCGAGCTCGATCCGCCAAAAAACGACCAGATCGACGGCTTTTTGCACGCGTCGAAAGCGTTTCAAAAGGCGGGCGCGGATTTGATTACGATCGCGGATTCGCCAATTGGCCGGCCACGGGCGGACGCAAGCTTGCTGGCGTGCCGTCTGCATCGCGAGCTGGGGATCCGGCCGCTGCCGCATATGACGTGCCGGGACCGCAACTTGAACGCGATCAAGGCGCTGCTCATGGGGCTGTCGAGCGAAGGCGTCCGCCAGGTGTTGTTTGTGACGGGCGATCCGCTGCCACAGGACTCGAAGGCGGAAGTGAAGGCGGTGTACAATTTCAACTCCCGCAAGCTCATGCGCTACGCCCGGGACATGGCGGAGCTGTCGCAAGGGCTCGCGATTTTCGGGGCGCTTGACGTGAACGCGGTCAACTTTGACAAGCAGCTGGAGCTGGCGCTGGAAAAGGAGGCGAACGGGGCGGTTGGTTTTTTGACGCAGCCCGTCTTGTCGAAACGGGCGCTGGACAACTTGAGGCAGGCGAGAAAGACGTTGAAAGGCTTTTTGTTCGCGGGCATTTATCCGATTGTTTCGCATCGCAACGCGGTGTTTTTGCACAACGAGATTCACGGCATGGATATGGATGAGAAGATCATCGAACGGTACGAAGGGCTGAACCGAAGCGAGGGGGAGGCGCTGGCTCAGCGCGTATCGAAGCAGGTCATGAAGGCGTGCGCGCCGTATTGCGACGGATTTTACTTGATGACGCCGTTTCAGCGTGTCGCGCTGATGGAAGCGCTCATTGTGGAAGCGAAGGCGCTTTGCCGGGAAAAGATGGAAAAATAATCAAAAGATAATATATTAACTCTTTGTTTGTGGCATAATAGAAGCAAATAAAAGGAGAAAGCAATATGGAAGAAAAAGGAAAAGGCCTTTTTAAAGCGACGTCCATCGTTTGTCTGGCGCTTGCGATCATCACCTGGGTGAGCATCGCGCTAGCCGCTGTGACGCTTGTCATCGCTTCGGGAACGATCGGGCAAATGAAGGAAATCGGCATGGAAAACTTCGCGGATTTGCCGGTCGACCCGTCGTTGTTGTCGATGATGACCTCGACAAGCTTTATGGCCGCGTTTACCGTGCTGGGCGTGGCGTCGGGTGTTTTGTCCGGCTTGATGTGGCTTAACGGCTGGCGGGTGTTGAAGGCGTGCGCACAAAGCGAGATCTTCACCGCGCAAAACGGCAAATGGATCCGGCAGGCCGCGTGGTATTTGCTGGCGACAGTCGCGTTGGGTGTCGTGGTTGGCATCCTCATGGCGACAGGCTTTGGCGCGGTGTCGGGCTGGATGTCGCTGCTCGTGCTTGTAGGCAGCGTGGATCTTGGCGCGCTGATCGCCGGGGTTTTATTGTTGTGTGTGGCGGATTGGATCGCGGGCGTCGAAAAGCCGTCTTTGTGGCAAGGCGCCCGGGTGCTGACGGTGTTTGGCGTTGTCTTCAACGCGCTGGCGGGGATCGCTTTTGTCGTGCTGGCCGTCCTGATTTGGAATCAAACGGTTGGCGGCGAAGTCGTGAAGTCGCTGACGCTTGTGCAGCCAGACGCGACGATAAACGTCACCTCTTCCGCCCATCCGTATATGGGAACGATCGTTTCGCTTGTGGAGGGCGCGTTGTCGTGCGGTTTGAGCGCGGCGCTATGTTTCCTGTTTTATCAAATCGTGCGGACCGAACCGGACGAAATGGGCACGCAGGCGAACGCGAAACGGCTGGAAGTGGCTGGCGGCTTGTGTTTTGCCAATTTGCTCGTGCCGGTTGTGGCGGGCCTGCTGACGTTGTCCGGTTTCCATTTCGATTTGAATGTGAGCGCGATCGTGTGCGGGATGATCCTGTTTTGTATCGCCCGCGTCGTGGAACGAAAAAACTTGTCGATGTATTGAGTGTCAGGAACGATCTTTTCCAAAACGTGGAAAACGGTTGTTCCTTTTTTGCGCTCTTTTATAATGAAGGGGAAAGAAGGGATTGGACATGAAAAAAGCGGGTGTGGCGTTAGCGCCCGGATTCGAGGAATCTGAAACGTTGTATATTGTGGATGTGCTGCGACGATGCGGCATCGTGTGCGAACTGACAGGCTGGAGCGAATGGGTGGAAGGCGCCCATGGCGTTGTCGTGAAAGCGGACCGGTTGTTTGATGAAAACGACTTTTCCGACACGATTCTGATTCTTCCCGGCGGTTATGACGCGGTCGACTTCATGTTGGAAAACGAGGCGCTTTGCGCGCATTTGAAAGAGAGAAACCGGCGAGGGCAATGGATTGGCGCGATGTGCGCCGCCCCGGCGGTACTGGACGTATGCGGTATTTTGGAAGGCAGAAAATTTACCGCGTATCAAGGATACGAGAAAAAGATTCGGGCGCAGGGCTTTGTGGATGACATCGTCGTGGAGGACGGGAATTTGATCACGTCGCGCGGTCCGGCGTGCGCCATGCATTTCGCGTTCGCTATCGCGGACCGGTTCAACGAAACCGGGAAAAGTGTGAAAAAGCGGATGTTGTTTGACCATACATTTCCAAAGGAGGGACAAAAATGAAAGCGGCGGTTTTGCTGGCGAACGGCGTGGAAGAGGCGGAAAGCGTGACAATCGTGGATTTTTTAAGAAGGGCGGCTATTTTGTGCACGACGTTTTCGGTGGACGAGCGGGAAATCACCGGCATGCAAGGCATTCGTTTTTTCGCGGATGAAAAGCTCAACGATTCCATTTTCGACTATGACATGCTCGTCGTACCGGGAGGTCGCGAAAGCATCGTCCGCTTTCAAACCGACCCGAAAGTTTTAGAAATACTCCAGCGTTTTAACGAGGAAGGAAAATGGGTGTGCGCCATGTGTTCGGGTACGCGGATGCTCGAGGCTGGTGATGTGATTCAGCGCGGGCGCGTCACGGGATATACGGGCTATGAAGAACAGTTGAAAAGCGGTGTCTTTACGGACCGGATCGTAGAGCGGGATGGGAATTTGATTACAAGCCAGGGGCCGGCGACGGCGTATCCGTTCGCGTTCGCGCTGATCGAGGCGTTTGGCCAAGACACGACGACGCTGAAAGAACGGTTGATGTACTCGTTCGCGAAAGGGGTGTAGGATGCTGTATTCAAAGCTGGAAGTCGTGTTGTTGAGCGTCATCGCCTCCAAGCCGCAAGACAGTCAGGACGCGGTTTTGGCGACGTATCTTTTGGAGCATGTCGACGCGCTGGACGACGTGACGATCCAGGCTCTGGCCGACCATTGCCATGTCGGGCTGGGGAGCGTGTCGCGCTTTTGCCGGCATATCGGCTTTCAGGACTTTTTCGAGCTGCGCGCCTGCATTCAGACACATAACACGCGCTATCGAAATGATGGTGAAAAAAACAATGTGCCGGATCCAGCCGTCATTGAACGGGTGGTTCGACAGGTGGATGAAAGCCTGGATCCCATCCAGCTCGAAAAACTGGCGCGCAATCTAAAGACGTACCGGAAAATCGCGGTGTTTGGCTTGCTCAAGGGACAGGCGGCGTGTCTTGCGTTCGCGCAGGAAATGCTCGCCTGGCAAAAGGTCGTTTATACGAATCTTTCGTTGTTCGAGCAAATCGAGTACTTCAAAAAGGCGGATGAAAACACCCTCGTTGTCGTCTTCTCCTATACGGGTTCGTACTTTGATTATGTGGATGTCCGCTCTTTGCGCGCCGCACTGGAAAGGCCGAAAATCTGGATGGTGTCGGGCTGCCGGAAACCACTGGATTTTGTGGACGAATGGCTCGTGTTCAACAGCGACTTGCAAGCCGCAGGCCATCCGTATCAACTGCTGCGGGCAGGGGAGAACATCGCGGCGTGGATGAAAAAAGAGGATTGACAACAGTTGCCGGTTTGTCTCTTGTTGGCGGTTTTTTGGAGACGTATACGTACCGGACGCGGAGCGGCGTGTTCGCCAACGCGCAAACGGGAAACGTGCTGAAAATGATTTTGATCGTTCTGGGAGAACGGGGTGAATCGTTGTTTCCTTGCGCCTGGTCCCTGATCTTGTTTTGTATCGGCGTGCTGCTGGCGGAGCGAATGAAAGAACACGGACACGAGGAATGTGAGTGGATGAAGCTGGAAATGATCGTTTTCATATGGATGGGCATGATTCCTTCCTCCTCGCTTGATTTTCTCGTGACGGGTGGCGTGTCGTTGTTGTGCGCCGTGCAGTCGGAACGGTTTGTCAGACTGCCGACGACGATTTGCACCGGAAACATCCGCAAAGCGGTTCGATGCCGGGAAAAAAGGGAAGGGCGGGAGCCGCTTGTTTCGATCATCGGGTTTGTGATTGGGGCTGTCCTTGGCGTTTGGACAACGCGCCGGTGGGAACATCGGGCGGTTTGGATTCTCGTGCCCGTAGTATGGATGCTGGCAAAGAAAAAGGAAAGGCGGAAACGCCTTTCTCACTGGATTGGATGCGCGTTTAAATAGTTGATGATCGCTTCGGCGATCTTTTTTTGACCGTTGACGTTGGGGTGTACGCCATCAAACGACAGTCCGTCTTTCATGGACAACGTGGTTAAGTCCAGAACCGGGATGTGTTCTTTTTTACCGATTTGGATAATGAGCTGGCGGATTTGCTCGATCTTGTGGTGTTCATACGGGCCCGCGTTCATCGGGATGGGGGTCACAAGCACTTTGGGCGTGTCGGGGTAGCAATCAAGCAGGGCGAGATATTCGCTCGTGAAGGTCGCTTCGCTCGTCCATTGCCAGACGTCGTTGGCGCCAAGAAAGACAAAAAGCAAGGCAAACGGATGCTGCCGGTTCGCTTTCTGGCTGGCTTGAAAGGCGAGCGTGTGCGTATAGCCCATGTCGAACTGGCTTTGAAGAGTGGCGCCGCTCGAGCCAAAGTTTAAAATGTCGTATTGGGGAAAAGCGGCTTGCACGAAGGTGGTAAAACGCTCGCGCGTCCAGTCGGCCAGTCCCCAGCCTTCGGTGATCGAATCGCCAACAAAGGCGATGGTTGGTTTTTCTTTCGTTTCGTTCATGGTTTTAGTGTAGTCATTTTTAAGAAAAGATGCAACGAAAAGGACGGAGCGGGCCATCGTGATGTCACAAAACATATAAAAAGTATTAATTAACAATGTTTTAATTGCATAACACGAGAAAATTCACTATGATAGTACTATATAATAAAAAACATTTTGTGAAATAAGAAACAACGGGAAACCGTTGCTTCCAGGGAGATGGATATGGGCTATGAAATGATGGAATGGCCGGATTTGAAACGAAGCCAAAAAGACCAGACGTCGGTATTCGTGTTTTGCTCGCTGCATGTCACCAACGCGGACGAGCGGGTGGATTCCTACGGGGATATGGTCAAACTGATTCACCAGCGCTTCGAGGATCCGGGAAAAATGATGGAAGCGTATTTCGATTTTGAAAGCCAGCTGAAACGGCGAAGGGTGTACGTGTTTTTTAAAGACCGTCAGGTGATTGGATACTGCCTCAAACGGAAAGACGGAAAATGGCTTTCCAACGTGGACGCGTTGAACAAAGGCGATCAAATCGAGTTTTTGCGGAAAATGGATCCACTCATGCGCAAAGATCTGGGCATAGGCAAATAACAGGCGGAAGCCTGTTTTTCTATATCCAGTTTTTCATCTTTTCCACCCAACGGGAGGAATGCGCGTGCCAGACAAGGTAAATCCCCAAAAACAAGGTGAACCAGGCGAAGGGAACGACGCGCGTCTGCGCTTGAAACTGGAAGAGCGCGCAAACCCAAAGATTTTCGGTCATGGAAAAAAACCACGCGAACAACCATTGAAACAGGACAAAGTAGGCGATCGTTCCAAAGCTCAAACCCGACGGGCCGGGAAGATGAAGCGCGCTGGAAATGAAAAAATCAAAGAGAAACAAGCCCAGACTCATGAGGACGTTGACCAAAATCGTCATCGCGTTCGTGTGGCTCGCCTTGGTTAACGAAAACAGGATCCCCCGCAGCAAAAACTGTTCGAAAAACGCGACGCAAAAAAACGCGCAACCAAACAAAGCCGCTTTTTTAGAAAGCGGCATGGAAGCCATAAAACCGAGCACGAGAACGAATAAGCCAATGACGAACCAGGAACGAAGCGAAAAAAAACGCTTTTGAATCGTCGCGCGATTGAACCACGCGAAACCAGCCAGCATCGCGGCATGGGCGATTGCCTGCATCCAAAGCGGACAAAAGGCCGTGCAAAACGAGGCGTCCATGCTGGAAAAGAAGACGGCCGAACAAAACGCCAAAGCCGACTTTTTGCACGACCTCGTCTACGACGGCTTGTACCGGTTCGTGATCCTGATTGGCGGCTTTTTGCTGGCTGGCGCAGGGGAAATCACGGTTGGCTCCGTCGCCTTCATGCTTTCGATGAGCGAGGGACTCGCGTTTTTTCTAAGCGACATCGGCGCGTACTGGCGCAACGCCCAGGCGCTGCGCGTCAGTGTTGGTCGTCTGGAAACGATGTACAACACGGAACTTTCCAGCCAGCGGCCGGCGCGAACGAGCGACAAACCGATGGATGGGCTCGTTGTGGAAAACGTCACGTTTGGCTACGGGAAAAAAAGCCCTCTCTTGACGAAGGCGTCCGCCCGATTCGACGGGAAGAAAAACTACTTGATTACCGGGGAAAACGGGGCGGGCAAGAGCACGCTGCTCAAACTGCTGTATGGCTACTACACGCCGCAAAACGGGATGATCGCGTGCTGCCCGGAAAACGCGTCGCCCTCGCTTTCTCGAAAGATCGGCTACGTGTGCCAGCAGCCTGAAATCTTTTCGGGTACGTGGATGGCGGCGTTGAACGCGCCCAATGAAAAGGAATTGGAAGCCGTGCTTCAAATCACGCGACTGGTGCCGGTGTGGCGAAGCCATCCCGTGATTTTGGAAAACGGGAAAAATTTCTCGTTGGGCGAGCGGACGCGGCTGGCGATCGCCCGCGCCCTGCTTCAAAAGCCGGACGTGCTACTGTTTGACGAGGCGGACGCGCACATCGACGCCCAAACCTTTCTGGAAATCTTGCGGGACATCCCCGGGTATTTGCCTTCCGTCTCGATCATCGCCGTTTCGCACATTCAGGACGGGAGGGCGTATGAGGGCTTCGAGCAAGTCGTCATTCAAAACGGACAAATCAAAAGGATATGATTTCCGGTTTCACGATGAAATCGTTGTCGTTTCTTTTCTTTGCCCGATGTATTTGTTTTGGATGCAGAAGATTTCACTTCGATGGGTGAGATCTTTTTTCTTTGGAATATAGACACCTCCTTTTTACGCATTTTTCATAGAGCGAAAAAGGGCAAAATACGCACTTTTGATTTCCGCTTGTGGGAAAACCGGCAAAATATTGAAAAATGGAATGGGCGACGGGGAAGGGTTTCGCTATAATACCCTTATGGAAAAAGAACACAATCAAAAGGAATTTTACCAAAAGGCGATGATTTTCGGCCGTTTTGTGCGCTTTTACCGCCAGCAAAACGGATGGAGTCTTGAAAATCTCGGTCATACGATGCATATGTCGTACTCGACGATCCGACGCGTCGAGCTCGGGGAAACGCTTTTGCTTCCGGATGAAATGGACCAGATCGCGCAGGTGTTCGGGTTTGAAAGCTTTCTCGACAACTGGCATCTTCTGGACGCCTACGCCACACAGCTGGACGATATTCGCCATTTCCACCTCGTCGATATCGAGCGGATGCTCGACAAGCTGGACGCCTTTTTGCGCAATCCGCAGCTGAAGGCCTCGTATTTCTTCGCCGGATACGCGCTGCTCGAGCTGTACGCGATGGTGTATGCCAAAAAGGGGTTGATGAAAACCATTTGGACAAAGGAGGAGCGACAGGCCCTGCGCGCCAAAGTCGACGAAATCGCCGCGTTCAAGGACTTGTTTTCCAATCGTCAGCGCGCGGTATACGAACAGCTGGCCGGCGACACATGGTACGAATGTCTTCGTTTCGAACAGGCGTGGACGTGTTATGAACGGGCGCTTTGTTTCGACAAGACGTCGTACCTGACGCATTTGCGCATGGCGGACACCGCGATGATCCTCAACTGCGACCAGGTCGCGCGCAATCATCTTGCACGCTGCCAGCAGCTCGTGTTTGCCACCGCTTCCAGCGAGCAGTTTTTGCAGCTCGCGCTGCTGGAAGCCATCTTTTTGGCCCGCAACAACGAGCGGGAAGCCGCGCAGGCGGCGCTGCTGAATTTATACGAGGAAGGGGTTCGTACCCAAAACACGTTCATTCAGCGTCAGGCGCTCGACAATTTGGCGCAAACCGCGTTTTTCGCCAAGGACGACATGAACGCCATCGTGTTCGCCAAACGCTCGATCGAACAGTTTGGCGAACATGTCGATTTCGCGTTGTACTTTTATCTCCTGTTTTCCTACTTGCGGCTGGACGATTCCCACCACGTTCGTCAGTGGAGCGAATGGATCCTGCGACGCGAAACGGCGCCCCTCGTTCGCTATTTTGTCGAAGGCGCGCTGGCGTGGAGCGAGGGGGAACTCGAAAAAGCCGACGAGGCGCTGGGAATCGTGTATTCGGAAATGGCGCTCCATCAGGAGCCGGGATGGGAATGCTTCTTTTTGGAGCGGCTCATCGACTTGAACGCGCAGCTTGGCCGCGTCGACCGGGTCGAAACGTATCACCGGCGGTTGCTCGCTTTGGAGCGGCGCAAACAAAAAACGCGCTCCATTGTGGGATTGCGCGAAAAAGATTAAAAAAACGGATCATGGAAAAAGACAAAACCAGGCGGTACGATACCGTCATCAGGAGGGAATTTCATGATCCGTTTTATTCGAAAAAATCCGGGACTGTTTGTCGCGGTCGTCGTCTCGGTCATCGTTTTCGCAGTCGCCGAGCTAGGAAAGGCGTATTTGATGGGCGAGCTCGTTGGTGGAAAGATGACGTGGGAAAGCGTGATGGAGCTGGGCGGGATAACGGCCTTGTTTTTGGTGGTCTACGTGTCGGCCTCCTCCATCAAAAGCGCCCTCATGCAAAAATTTGAAAACAAGGCGCGCTACGATTTGCTCATGTGGCTTGGCGACTGGTCGATGCGGATGAGCCCAAGCGAGATGGAGGCGCGCGATTCGAGCGCGTTCATCAACACGATGACGAACAAAGCCGACCAGATCATCGAGAAATGCGTCCATTCGTACATGCTCATGATCAACCTGGTCATCTCCTTTGTCGTCGGCAGCGTGTATATCTTGTCCTACAACGCGCTCATGCTCGTCTTTATGTATGTGTGCACCGGGCTGACGCTTTGGCTGAACAAGCGCTTCGCGCCGCGGCTGGAATCGAACCAGAAGACGCTGCTTGCGCAAAAGGAGCGCTGGATCCAAACCATTAAAAATTTTTATAAAAACTTTTTAAACATCCGCAACGAAAACGTGGAAACGCTGTATTCCCGCTCGCTGCAAAAGGAAAACCGCGCCTTGCGGGCGGCCAGCGACAAAGCGAACGGCTTTCTGGTCGTCAGCGACGCGCTCAACGACGGCATCGGCCAGTTCATGTTTTTCGGCGTGCTCGTTTTTGGCGCGCTGCTCATCTCGACCGGTCATATGACGGTCGCCATTTTGATGGCCGTCGTGCAAGTGTCCAACATGGTCGCCAATCCGATCTTCCAGTTTGCCACGCTCAAAAACCGCATCTTGTCGAGCCGGTTTCTGCTCGGGGAAATGGAAGCGGAGGAACAGCGCGTGCTCGAGCACAACAAGCGCGAGACGATCTCGCTTCCCGCACTGCGTTCCATCACGCTCGACCATCTCGATTTCGCGTACCCCAATGGAAAGACGGTGTTCCACGATGTGAGCCACACATTCAAGCAAGGCAGCAAGACGCTCATCGTCGGGCCAAGCGGGGAAGGCAAGTCGACGCTGCTCAAGCTGCTGCTCAAACAAATCCCGTCATCGAACGTGAAAGCCGATGGCGCGCCGCTCGACCAGGTGCGCTACGGATCGTATTTTTCCCACATCGCCTACGTGTCGCAAACGCTCTCGCTCTTTCCGATGACGCTAAAAGAAAATATCGTGCTCGGCAAGGACAAACCTGTCGAGCCGGTTTTAAAGCAGGTGCGTTTGATGGATTTGAACGAACGGCAAAACGAGGTGTTCGACAGCGATTCCATGATGCTCAGCGGCGGGCAGATCCAGCGCGTCGTGCTCGGACGCGCCATCGCCTCCGACAAGGAATGGGTCGTGCTGGACGAGGCGTTTTCCGCTATCGACGAGGCGACCCGCCAGTCCATCGAAATGGCGTTTTTAAACGATCCGGCCAAAACCGTCATCGCTGTGTCGCACCATATCGACCCGGATGTGGCGGCGCGCTACGACGAGATCCTGCTCGTCAAAAATGGAACGTTGCGGCCGATCACGCTCGAAGCGCTGAAAGAGGAAATGAAAAAACGGTGGTGAAAACACCTATGAGAGTCTTGTTTTGGAAAAAGTGTCGTATTTTACACTTTTTCTATATAACGACATTGAGGTGAGAATATGTTGCGAAGAAAAATCGAACGAACATTATGGCGCTGGCATCAAGATTTTGCGCAAACAAAGCGGACCGGATCGGACGGTCGAGTTCAATCTGGAGAATTTGCGGATTCCGGAATGAAAACGATCTCCTTCTTTCATTTTTTACATTTTGTTTCAAAAAGCGCATTCTTTCGCTTTACAAATGCGAAAAACGGGGGTATGATACAGCCATAAATCAAACCGTTGAAGAAGAGATCAAACAGAAAAACGTGTCTTAGCGAGTCCGGGATGGTGCAAGCCGGGTGGCAACGAGTCTGCAAATGGACTTCGGAGGGCGAGGTGAATCCCAGTAGCCGAGCCGGGGCTTTCCCGTTACAGAAAGAAGAATGTGATAGCATTCGTAAAGTGGGTATGTCGTATGCCAATTCAGGTGGTACCGCAGAAATTGAAATTCTGTCCTGTGTCTCGTTTTTGAGGCGCGGGACTTTTTATTTAAACCATTTTATGAAAGTGCTAAGAAAAAAAGAGGAGAGAGCATATGAAAAAGACATCTTTAAAAGTTTTGAGCGCACTTTGTTTATCGGCAACGCTGGTTTCGGGCTGCTCGGCGGCACAAACGGAAAAGACGCCAAAGATCGGCGTGGCGCAAATCGTGTCGCACACGTCGCTGAACACGATTCGCGACGCGTTCGTGGACCAGATGGAAACGCTAGGCTACAAAGACGGCGAGACGGTGGAATACAATTTTGCGGACGCGGCTGGACAGCCTTCCAACTTAAATTCGATCATGTCGCAGTTCGCGGACGAGCAGAGCGATGTCATTGTCGCAATCGCGACGCCGACGGCGCAATCGGCCGCCAACGAGGCGGAGGAGATTCCGGTCGTGTTCTCGGCCGTGTCCGATCCGGTAGGCGCCGGTCTTGTGCAAAGTCTGGACAAGCCGGGCGGCAACATCACGGGAACGAGCGACGAGGTGCAAATCGACCAGATCGTGGCGCTCGCCAAACAAATAAACCCGGATTTGAAAACACTGGGCTTCCTGTACAACGCGGGGGAGGCCAACTCGGTTTCCAACTTGGAGAAGGCGAAGGAATACTGCAAGGCCAATGGCATCGAGCTGATCGAGGGCACGGGCAAAGACATGACTGAGCTCCAGTCTTCCGCTTCCGTTTTGGCGGAAAAGGTCGACGCGATGTTCTCGCCAAACGACAACACGGTCGCCTCGGGCATGGCGGCGCTTTCGAAAATCGCGCTGGACGCGGGCATTCCGTACTACGTAGGCGCGGACTCGATGGTGCAGGATGGCGGATTCGCGACGGTCGGCATCAACTACGAGGAGCTGGGTCGCGAAACGGCGAACATGGTCGACGAGATTTTAAAAGGGAAAAAAGCCGGCGACATTCCTGTCAAGGTGTTTAAAGACGGCTTGAATATTTATGTGAACAAGGCGTACATGGATCAGTTGAAGGTCACGCTGCCCGAAGCGATCCAAAACGACGACAACTTGATCATGGTGGGAGAATAATATGTCGATTGCCATTCTCACCAAGGCGTGCGAGCTCGGCTTGATTTTCGCTGTGCTTTCACTGGGGGAGTACATTTCCTTCCGGATCATGGACACGCCCGATTTAACCGTGGATGGTTCGTACGCGACGGGCGGCTGCGTGTGCGCGATGTGCACGCTGGCCGGCCATCCGATCCTGGGCTTGATAGCCGGCTTTCTTGCCGGCTGTCTTTGTGGTTGCGTCACGGCCTTTTTGCAGACGAAAATGCGCATCCAGCCTTTGCTGGCGGGCATTTTGACAATGAGCGGGCTGTATTCCATCAACATCCGCATTATGGGCGGGGCGCCTAACGTGTCGCTGTTTTCCAACACGCTCAAGCCGGTGTGGACGCTACTGTCGAACTCGAAGACGCAGCTCGTTGTGCTGGTGGCGATCGTGGCGCTCATCGGCTTGCTGCTGTACTGGTTCTTTAAAACGAATTTGGGACTGATGCTGCGCGCCACCGGCGACAACGAGGAGATGATCCGGTCGTCGAGCATCAACGTGGACGCGATGAAGTTTTTAGGGCTGGGCTTGTCCAACGGCATCGTCGCGGTGTCGGGCGCGCTGCTCGTGCAGTACCAGAACTTCGCGGATGTGACGAGTGGTACCGGCATGCTCGTGCTCGGCCTGGCCGGCATCATCGTGGGCGAGGCGGTGTTTCGCCGCCACACGATCGCGGCGGGTCTTGCCGCCTCGATCTTTGGCGCCGTCGCGTACCGTCTGCTGTACACGTTCGCCTTGAAGCTGGGGTTCGCGGCGACGGACATGAATCTCGTGTCGGCGGTGCTGGTCGCCATCACGATTTCGATTCCGTACTTGCGTTCGAAAAGGAGGAAATGCCATGCTTGAGTTAAACGATGTGAATGTCGTCTTCAATGAAGGCACAAAACTGGAAAAGACGGCGCTCGACCACGTGTCGGTGCACATCAAAGAGGGCGAGTTCGTCACGATCCTTGGCAGCAACGGGGCGGGAAAAAGCACGTTTTTCAACGTGGTAACCGGTTCGGTGCCGGTGACGTCGGGCACGATCACGCTTGACGGCAAGGATATCACGAACGAGAAGGTGCACGTGCGCTCGAAACATATCGGCCGGCTGTTCCAAAACCCGGCGCAGGGCACCGCGGCCGGCTTGACGGTGGAGGAAAACCTGGCGCTGACCGGACACGCGGGCACGTCGCTGTTTTCGATCGCGGTCAAAAAGAAAGACGTCGAGCTGTTCAAGGAAAAGCTCAAGGATTTGCATATGGGGCTGGAAGAGCGGCTCAAGACGCCGATCGGTCTGCTTTCGGGCGGGCAGAGGCAGGCGGTCGCTTTGATCATGGCGGTGCTTGATCCGCCTAAGCTGCTGCTGCTTGACGAGCATACGGCGGCGCTCGATCCCAAAAGCGCGAAGACGATTTTGGAAATCACGGACCAGCTTGTGCGGCGCGAGAAGATGACGGCGCTAATGATTACCCACAATATGACGGACGCCTTGAAATACGGGGACCGGCTTTTGATTTTCAACGATGGCAAAATCATAAAGGATTTTTCCAGGGAGGAGAAGGAAAAACTCAAGCCGGCGGATTTGCTGGCGTTTTATGAAGTATAATGCAGGTTTCGAAAAGAAAAAAGATATGCTATACTGGTTTAAAGGCGGTTTGCCTGAATAAACAATGAGGTATTGTCATGAAATCAATGGTAGATGAATTAAATAGCGTTCCTGTGAAGAAGTCGGTCGTGACGTCGATCGAATACGACTGCAAGCACGCGGACAAAGAGGACGAGGTGTTCGATACGGTACGGGATATCGTGGCGAACCATCAGGAAGATTTTTCCAAGATCACATACGATCTCGATCCGATGAACCACAAAGTGAAAGTGGAAGTCAGCGAGCACAAATAAGAAATCAAGGCGTGTGAAGACGCCTTTTTCTTTTGGGTAAACGAAAAAAGACGCCCGTGAAGACGTCTTTCTAGTTGGATTTGTTTTTTTTCGCCAGTTTGCCCAGGACGACCGCGACAGCCAGGCTGACGACACCGGCAATCAAAAAGCCGGTCTTGTTCGTAAAGGCGAACGCCACCAGCAAGCCGGAGGCGGCGAAATAAAACGCCATGCTTAAGTAGTTCATACTCGTATTATGACGCTACTTGGTTTCAAATACAAGCTCGTTGTTTCGCAGCGGTTCGATCTCGTGCTTGAAAATACGAAGCAGGAACAATGTGCCCATCGCGACGGATACGAGTTCCGCGATCGGGAAGGCGAGCCACACATAGTCGAGCACCCCGGTTTGGGCGAACACGAACGCGCACGGCAGCAGGACGACGAGCTGGCGCGCCAGCGACATCTGCAAGGAAAGGACGCCATGGCCCAAAGCCTGGAACGTGCTGGAGCAAATGATCGAATATCCCGCCAGGATAAAGTGGAGCGAGATGATTTTCAAAGCCGGGATCCCGATTGAAAGCATCGTGTCGGAGGCGTTGAAAATCGAAAGCAGGCTTTGCGGAAAGAGCTGGAACGCCGCGAAGCCAAGCGCCATCATGCCCGTGGCGTACACCATGGAAAGCTTGATGGTTTGAATGATGCGCTGCGGCCGGCGCGCCCCGTAGTTGTAGGCCACGATCGGGACGAGTCCGTTGTTCAATCCAAAGACCGGCATGAAGATGAAGCTTTGCAGCTTGAAGTACACACCAAAGACCGCGGCCGCGGTCGTGGAAAATCCAATAAGGATCTTGTTCATACCAAACGTCATGACCGAGCCGATCGAGGCCATTAAAATACTGGGCACGCCCACGCTGTAAATCTTTTTAATGACGCGGGTGTCCGGCCGGAAGCCTTGAAAGGACAAGTGGAGCTCATCGTTGTAGCGATGGTTGAGCCAAATGCCTAGCGAGGCGCCGGCAAGCTGCCCGATCACGGTCGCGATGGCCGCGCCGGCGACGCCCATGGCGGGCATGCCGAACCATCCGAAAATAAAGATGGGGTCCAGCACGATGTTGATGATGGCGCCCGTGCCTTGCGTGAACATCGTCAGCGTCGTGCGGCCCGTGGAGGCAAGCAGCTTTTCGAACGCGATTTGCACGAACAGACCGATGGAGATCACGCTGCAAATGCGTAAATACGCCGTGCCGCCATCGACGATTTCCGCGACGCCGGTTTGCATTTGAAAAAAGGTCCGGCAAAACGCCAGCCCGAGAATGGCGAAGACCGCCCAGCTGGCAAGCGCGAGAAACACGGCGTTGCAGCCGGTTTTATTGACAAGTTTTTTATCGTTTTCGCCCAATGACTTGGATAGCAGCGCGTTGATTCCGACTCCCGTTCCGGTCGCGACCGCGATCATCAGGTTTTGATAGGGAAAGGCGAGCGATACGGCCGTCAGCGCGTTTTCGCTGACTTGCGCCACGAACATCGAGTCCACGACATTGTAAAGCGCCTGCACGAGCATCGAGATGATCATTGGAATGGACATCGAGATGAGCAGCCGGTTGACGGGCATCGTTCCCATTTTATTTTCCTTCATAAGTTTTACCCTCCTCGTCGTTCCATTATACGCAAAACTTATAGCGCGCATCAAGGTGAAAAGTATGGGATGTTTTGTTAAAATGAACGGGAAAGAAGGGATGCCGAAATGAAGGAAAAAATGTGGATGGTGCTGCGATTGAGCGTGCCGGCCATCCTGGCGGAAATCTCGTCGATTGTCATGCAGTATATCGACGCGGGCATGGTCGGTTCGCTGGGAGCGGACGCCTCGGCCTCGATCGGGCTGGTGGCGAGCACGACATGGCTGATCAACGGGATCGGCATGGCGGTGGCGGCGGGATTCGCGGTGCAGGTGGCGCAATTTGTCGGGGCCCGCCAGCCAAGGCGGGCGCGGGACACGATGCGGCAGGCGATGGGGATCTGCGCGCTGATCGCGCTGGGATTGAGCGGAACGGCCGTTTCGTTGAGCGGGGCGCTTCCACGCTGGCTTGGGGGCAGCGAGACGGTGTGCGTCATGGCGTCCCAGTATTTTTTTGTGTACGCGTGCTCGTTGTTTTTTGTGCTCAACCGGCAGATGGCGTCCCATATGCTTCAGTGTACGGGCGATATGAAAACGCCCAGCGCCCTCAATATGTTGTTGTGCGTGCTCGACGTGGTGTTCAACACGTTTTTCATTTTTGGATGCGGTCTTGGCGTTTTGGGGGCGGCGCTTGGCACGGCGGCCTCGGAGGTCGTGATCGCGGGAATGATGGTGGGCAAAATGTGTTTTGGCTCGCCAATCCTGACGATTCGCGAAGAGGGGAGCTGGCGCTGGCAAAAACAGACGATGCGTACCGCGTTCGCGATTGGAGCGCCCATCGCGATTGAGCATTCGGTCGTCAATGTGGCGCAAATCGTCATTGTCGGGATCGTGGCGCCGCTGGGCACGGTGGCGGTGGCCGCCAATTCGCTGGCCGTCACGGCGGAAAGCTTGTGCTATATGCCTGGATATGGTATTGGCAGCGCGGCGACGACGCTCGTTGGACAAAGCGTCGGGGCAAAAGACTGGGGCGCGGTGCGCGCTTTCGCCGATATGGCCACGCTTTTGGGCGTCGGGATCATGTCGGTGACGGCGCTTGGCATGTACATGCTCGCTCCTTTTCTTTTCGAAACGATGACCAACGATTTGCAGGTGCGCGCGCTGGGCGTGCAGGTGCTGCGGATCGAGGCGTTCGCGGAACCGTTTTTCGCGGCGTCGATCGTGATCGCGGGCGCGTTGCGGGGCGCCAAGGACACGTTGATGCCGAGTTTGTACAATTTGGCGAGCATGTGGGGCGTTCGCATCGTGCTGTCCATCGTGTTGGCTCCGGTTTACGGCTTGCCAGGCGTGTGGTTCGCGATGGCGTTTGAACTAGGTGTCCGGGGCTGCTTGTTTGTGTATCGGCTGCGCAGCCGCAAATGGCTGAAAATACCGGAAACGGGTGCGGAACGTTCCGTTTTTGTTTGAGTGGGGAAATTGACGATTTTTACCCGGGTAATGGAATGTTCGTCCAAAAAGTCAAAGGAACTACCAATTTGTTTTCAAATAAAAACGATTTAATTTGATATTTAGGGAGTAAACAACTTGTTTACCTCGGTAAAATCTATTGGTTTTTGAGGAAGATTGAAAAAAGTGAAAAAAAATCGAAATTTTACTCAAGTAAATACTAGCTTTTTTGTAGGAATATGGTATGATGTACCTGTAAAAGAAATCGCTTACACCAGCAGCAAATACAAAAGCGGATTTCTTGTTACTAGAAATGGAGGGCATCGCTAAATAGAAACAATAAACCGCATCAACTATGGAGCGAAGTCTCCAAAAGTCAAGCCGATCCTCAGATAATAAAAAAATTCCCAACCTATGCAACACGAATAATTCGATCGGAAACAACCTCTTGAAACCAGTCTTCGGCCAGATACAATATAGTGCGTTATTTCTTCCCGAAACGAGGGCCGAACGCTGGAATATCATCGAATCTATAAGATATACATCACAAACGAGATCATATAATATCCCTAGCAGCCGTATTGTGATTGATCGAGTAGAGCTCCCATAACTCGATGATGAAGATACCTTTTGTAGTAATATTCCTCTAAATTCACTTAATTGTAAAATAATTAATCCGATAAAGAAGCAGACTTCCCACCTGCTTCTTTATTTTTTTCGCTGGTTTGGTATAATGATATAAGACAAATGTCTGGAAGGAAATCGAGTCTGCCGCGCTCTGGCCAAAAAGCGGTTTCTAATGAGGGATGATGCAATGAATCTAGACTTTAGCAAGGAGGCGCTTCCGTTGTATGTCCAGCTGAAAGCGCTCATTAAAAACGATATTATTCACGGAGTTTACCAATACGGGGACCAGATCCCATCCGAAGTGGAATATGAGAAAAAATACGACGTGTCCCGAATCACCGTTCGACGCGCCATTTCGGATTTGGAAAAGGAAGGGTATGTCGTGCGCTCCCGGGGGAAAGGCACGCACGTCATTTACAACCACACGATCGAGGAACGCTTTTCGCAAATCCGCTCGTTCACGGATGAGATGCACGCCGTCCATATGGAACCGGGAACCCGGAATTTTGAAATCCGGGAGGAACGCGTGCCCGAAGAAGGCGCGAAGGCGTTTGGGATTTTGCCAAGCGAAAAGCTAGTTTGCGTCAGCCGGGTACGAACCGGCAACGACAAACCAATCGTCTATTTTAAAACGTATTTCGCCAAATCGCTCGATATGCCGCTGGATCCGTCCTCTTATGGCGAGTCGCTGTACGAGTATTTAAACGAGCGGGGCATCAAGCAGCCTGTGCGGGCGGTGGAAAACTTTAAAGCCATCAACGCGCCGAAAGACATCGCTCAAAAGCTGGAAATCAAGGAAAACGACGCCTTGCTTGTCCGGACGCGTTTTGGCTACAACAAAGCTAACGAGATGATCGAGTTCACCCTGGCGTATTACCGCGGGGACGCGTACTCGTTCTCGGTGGAGCTCAATTCACAATGAACAAAAAAAGCGTGTCGATTCGACGCGCTTTTTTGTATACGTTGACGAATAAAGTTTGAGAAAAATCGTGTCTTTAAAATATTGTTTACGATTGAATTAAAAGAAGCGAATTAGTTGTGATTTATTTTTATATCGCAATATAATAAAATAATTTTATTTTGTTGTTGAAAGCGAGAATAAGGAGTACCTATGAAGATCAAATTTTCCCCCTCCATTCTTCGAAAGCGAAGAATTTATATCGTATGCATGATTGTATCCAGCGTCATGATTATGTTGTTTGAGAACGCTTTGGAGCGATGTATTAATGATTTCGATCACGAGCTAGGAAAAAAGGTAGTCATCGCGCTTTTATTGTTAACGATCGCGTCGCTGTTGAGCTGGGGAAGCGGATATTTGGAACAGAGAATCAAGAAAGAGGCGATGTTCGAGGTTCAATCCGAGTGGGTCGTGGCAGCGCTGGAATCGCCAAACTATGAAGATAGCGGCGAGGCTTTATTTCACTATACGGACGACCTGTATGAAATGGTTCCCTGGTACGCGATTGGATATTTGAAGAAAAATATGGAGATTTTTATGGTGATTGTTTTGACTGTATATATGGCGACAATCAATATAAAAATGACAGGAATCACAATCGTCTTGTTTGGCTTAGGGCTACTTGTTTCGAAGTCCGTTAGCCGGGTTTTTGGAAAAGTGCGAAATCAAAAGCAGAAAAAAAATGCTCGATTGAACCAAACGTTGATCGAAATCATTAAAAATTTGCCGACTATCATCCAATTAAGAAAAAAACCATATTTTAATTCGTATTTTCGGCAGAGGATGAATGAGGAATATGATCCTTCTTTTCTAAAAAAGATGATTAACGTGCAAGCGATTTATATCTCTCAGATGGTCTTTGTACAAGAAATCATCCCGATATTTGTCTTGTTTATCGGCTTGCTTTTTGCGGTCCATGGAAAAGCGTCCATCGGAAGCGTGATCGTGATGATTGACTTATCCAGCCGGCTTGCACAAAAAGTTCAAAATATCGCGGAAATGCTGCCGGAAAAAGAAACGGCGCGGATCATTCGAAAGAGGATTCAGCCAAAGGCCGCCATTTCTGCTCATCAAAAACCGCTGGGAAATCTTCAGTCTTTGCAAGTCGATGTGGAACACTTCCGCTATCCCGGAAATGAAAAAGGGATTTTAGAGAACATTCATTTCACCATACGGCCAGGGGAGATTTGGCAAGTGAAAGGAAAAAGCGGAACCGGAAAAAGCACGTTGTTTCATTTGATCGCCCGGAAAAAAGAGGAAGAAAATTTTGAGGGACATCTCCAATACAATGGCGAAGATATCCAAGACATCGACAGGAAAGAATACTACAAAAAAGTTTTATGCATAGAGCAGGATCCGTTTTTATTTCAGGGAACGGTTATGGAAAATATCACATTTGGCGAAAAATACCCGCAAGAAATCGTGAAGGAAGTCATGGAAATTTGCGGATTGCACCACTGGATTGGTTCCAATGGAGAGAAAACTTTTGTTGAAAACAACGGAAAAAATCTAAGTGGCGGAGAAAAACAAAGAATCGCGCTCGCGAGAGCTCTAATCAAAAATCCGGAGCTTCTTTTAATTGATGAAGGATTGAGTGGTGTGCATCCGGATTTGAGAGATGAAATCGTGCAACACCTAGTCGAATACGCGCGACAAAAATCCATGGCGATTCTCACGATTTCTCATAATCATGAATTTGACGATATAGCGAATCACACGATCGTGATTCAAGGAGAAAGATATGAAACAGCTCGCGCGTGAAATACAAATTCCAGTGAAGGATAAAGTCATGTACATGTTTTTCTTTTTTATGGGGATTTTGACAAATCTGCTTTTAATTGAATGCTCGAATCAACTTGTAACCTTGGCCCTGGAAATGGATCTCTCTTCCTTTTATCGCGTATTGATTGAATTTCTTGGGATTTTAGGTTTAAACATTGTATTCACGTTTTTCGATCAGCGCTGGTTTCGAACGATAACGAATAAGGGCGAATTATCTTTGAAAAAACATACGCTCGAGATGTACTTGAAAAATCAATCGTATGTGGAAGAAGTAAATCCCGCAACCTTGTGTTCCAAAATAAATCAGGATGTGATCACATTGTCAAACTGGCTTTCGATTGGGAAAATAAATATGAGTTGCCAATTTTTATTTTTGTTGATTTATGTAGGAGCCATGATGATGTACGATTTTCGAATCGCGTCCATTACGATTTTGATTGTGCTTGCCGCCTTTGGGTTTGCCAAAATCATTAGTGAAAAACAAGCGGTCTATTTTTCCAAATTTAAGGAAATCCAGGAAAAAATCAGTTTGGCGATCCACAATGATTTTCTAAATCAGTTTACGATCATACAGCTTGGCATTGGGAAATTCGTTAAAAACAAACTCGCCAAAATCCTTGAAAATCGAGTCATTCGAAAGCTTTCCCTTTATACTTCGCTAGACGAGGCGATGTTGTTGTTTATGACGGAATTTATTCCGATTGCGGTTTTTTGTTCGGGGATTCTTTTACTCAATCATAAAGAAAACGGAATAGGTGTCGCGCTTTCTTTAATGCTCATCGCGCAAAAATTAAACGAGCCGGTCATCGTGATGGCGGAGCTGTATTCTGACAGAAAAAACGCGGAGCAAGTGTATGAAAGGATCAAAGATATCTATGCGCGTCCTGCTGATTCTCTTGAAAGAAAGAAAATCGCCGGAAAATTTGAGCGGCTTGTTTTTGACTTGAACGGATACGCGTACGATGGAAATTTTCAAAACAAAAAATCCGGAAAGGTGAAAGCCGAAATCAAGAAAGGGGACATGGTTACGATCCAGGGGGCAAGCGGATGTGGAAAGTCCACCGTATTAAAGCTGATTACCCGGTTGATTGATCCGAAAAATATGGAGGGCGCGATATACTACAATGGAATTTCGCTGACAGAGTTTGAAAGGGACAGCTTGTACAATCACATTTTGATGATTGAGCAAGATCCACCAATAATCGAAGGAAGTTTACGGGAAAATCTGGAACTCGGCGATTCCTTTTCAGAATCCGAGATTTTCGAAGCCTGTGAACTAGCCGGTTTATCAAAATGGATCGAAAATCGGGGACTTGATGAAAAGATCAAAGAAAACGGGGGAAATTTAAGCGGGGGAGAAAAGCATCGAATCGCGATAGCTAGAATATTGCTTCGAAAACCCGATGTGTTGATTTTGGATGAAGCTTTGACGGGAATCGAAGAAGAAATGCGCCACTTCATCGTTCAAAATTTGGTGCAAAGGGTACGCGAGCAGCGCACGACTTTAATTACCGTAAGTCATGAATCCGATTTTTCCAAGATCGCGAACAAAACGATTCGAATGAAATCCTGATTTGACAAAATCGGTTTCATGAGCGGAGATCGGGTAAGTAAAAAATCTGATTTCTGAAATCTCTATAGAAGGCCAAATTGATTGGTGATCAGTTCGGTCTTTTTTTGTCTTGAATTTACACTTTAAGTGCAACACTAAAAAAGTAGAACATAGAAGCACCCATGATACACTAATGGTGACCAAACCAAATGAATCAGGAGGGCATATCTATGAACCACTACACTCATCTTACTATAGAAGAGCGAGAAGAGATACTAAAATATTCATTCTTAGGCTTCTCGATCTGTAAGATTGCGAAAATACTCCACCGAAATAAATCAACGATTTCCAGAGAATTGAAAAGAAATGCTTCCCAAGGCAAGTACAGTCCTTCGATGGCCCAATCAGAGTATTCGAAAAGACGAACACATTGTGGAAGAAAGAAAATATTGAATGACCCTGTTCGCTATGAATGGGTACGTAACTGCTTCTTGGATCATCAATGGTCCCCTGAAGAAATCGCTGGAAGATTAGAGTACGAAAAAGCGGATTGGTCAATCAGTCACAATACGATCTATAGAGCGATCTATGCCGGCTTGTTTGATGAAAAGAATCTCTCTCATGGCAATCGAGGAGCTATTCGAAAGCTAAGACATAGAGGAAAATCAAGGCATACGAAGGACTATATCGAAAAACGAGGAAAGATCCAGATCAGCAATGAATTAAAAGATCGTCCTGAAGAAGCCAATAATCGCTCACGACTTGGCGATTGGGAGGGAGATACAGTAGCTGGAGCGACCGGAAAAGCCTGTCTTGTGACATATGTTGATAGAAAGAGCAGATTTCTAAAATGCATGAAGATAGCCAAGAAGAAAAGCGTCCTGGTAAAAGAAGCGACCATTCGACTTCTAAAAGAAGAGCCACTCTGCACGATTACCCCGGATCGAGGAAAAGAGTTTACTGCGCATCCGGATATAACGGAAGAACTGAATCAAGTCCAATTTTATTTTCCGCTTCCACGACATCCATGGGATAGAGGAACAAACGAAAATACAAATGGTCTTTTGAGAGAATACTTTCCGAAAGGAAAAGATCTCACCGATATACCAGAAGAGTACATCCAAGAAAAAGTAGATGAACTGAACAAACGACCTAGAAAATGTTTAGGCTACAAAACACCATATGAAGTGTATTATTCGGAAACGTTGCACTTAATTTGACAATTCAAGGTAAAAAATTTAAGTACACCAAAAATCAAGATGCTTTTTTTTGATATGGATTTTGTCAGTTTGAAGGAAACAAAGAAAAAAGAGCTGTAACTTTTTAGTGATTTCTAAAAAGGATCCATTCGTTACAGCTCCTTCATTGAGTCCGTGGAGCCCGAAAATATTCGTCTCCAAAATAATTTTTTTCCACAGCGCCTAAGAAAAACTTATCGCTGAAGTTATCATCATTAATATATCTAGTTATGGGTTTTCTGTCAAATAAATTGTTTTTTTTTCTTATTTGGCATCGCAAATGACCAAATTATCCGATACGAGCCTTTTTACAAGTTCGTGATCAATTACTGATAATGCATTCTCTGTAACGGATATTTTCCCAATAGGATCAAGAGGATTAAGCGGGAGTCGAATTCTGAATTTGCTTATAGTGGTTATTGAATTAGGCATTAAGAAAGACTCTTTGTCATTCCCTTTATATGTATTCCTTATTTCTTTCAACCATTCAATTACGACAAGCAAGAGGTCAGTGGTGGAGTTTATTGGATTGCCTTCATCAACAGCAATAGATTTATATACATTTGCGCACTCTGTTAACTCATTTATTTGTTCGTTGCTAAGATCGGAATCTTCTGGGCTTATATAGAAATTTAATAGGCGATTCATATCCGATAGATTCTTTGAAAATTCGGTTATTATATCCAATATAATTTCTCTACCGATTGAAACATTATACGGCTTATTTTTTGAAGTTAAAGGCATCACGGTAAGTGCTTCATTGTAAGGATTATCGTTTTTCGTAAGAACAACCGCAAAATGGTATCCACACAACTCTGCGCCGATGGAAGTTCCAAAATCTACATAGATAATGGTCCCTCTTCGATATTTACGGAATCTTTTCTTCTGGCCGAAATGTTTGTTTTCGTTGTGATAGAATTTTGCTTGTTTATTCATCCATAAATGCAAATTCGAAAACTTTGGATTTCGCGGGTTTTTTATAATGTCTTTTACTTTTTCGTTTGCTAAATCACAGGTCTGTAGTTTATTTTTCATTTTTTCTTTTCCCCTCTATAAACCTCAATTTTTAATTTTTTTATATTTGAATTAACAGTTTTTAACCTTCACTTTTCAATAGTGTCATTTCTTATTCTTTTTGCCAATTTTATTTTCATCATGCAGGCTTACTCTCTAATTCAAAAGTGAAATTTATCATATGATTTAAGTATATTAAAAATATAGCTCTCAATAAAGCGCTATATTAAATATTTTCTTTTATTTTGCCGAAAGGCAATTCGGTAGAGTGAGAGCCAAAAAAATGAAAGATATTTTAATTGTTTGATTCATTTGATTGCAGAATGAAGGGAAGAACATATGATGGAGATTTCAGGAAGAGATAAAACGAAGTTTATAGAAATTTTTCAAAATACGTACACAAAATACGTACAAAGAGCTGAAAAGATACTAACCGATGGAGATGCTTTTGGAGCAGTAGAGAAGGGGAATAAAAAAAAGAAGTTCTCATTTAAGATAGTTTTTATTCGGCAAAAGGCCCCATCTTTATACAATCTTTATACGAACGCCTTTTCCTTAACGCCAATTTTACAAAAAAAAGCCTATCATAAGGTCCATTAGGAGGGTTTTGTGATGCCAATACTCATCGCACTGTCGGCGCTATGCGCCATCGGATTATTGATATGGTATATCGTGATTTTGTTAAAGGGGGACGCGCAATGATGGCACTTGTCATACGCTATGGCGTCTATGTGCTTCTGGTCGGCGCGCTCGCCTATCCGCTCGGCCTTTACATGTACAACGTCATGTTTGAAAAAAAGAACGCCTTGACCGGACTGGTCGGTCCGCTGGAAAAGGCGACCTACAAAGTGCTGGGAATCGACCCCGACAAACCAATGAACGGCAAGCGGTATTTAAGCTCGCTGCTGCTGTTTTCTTTGATCGGCTTCCTCGTTTTGTTTTTGATGCTCGTCACGCAAGCAAGCCTTGTCCACGACAAAGGCTTTGTCGGCATGGACATCGCGCAGGCGTTCAACACAGCCGCCTCGTTTGTCACCAACACGAACTGGCAGTCGTACACGCCCGAAACGCAAATGACACCCGTCGTGCAGGCGCTCGGTCTGAGCGTGCAAAACTTTCTGGCGCCAGCCGCCGGCATGGCCGTGCTCTTCGCGCTCGTGCGCGGACTCATCCAAACGAAAACCGGCACGATTGGCAACTTCTGGAAAGACATGACCCGGATCCTGCTTTACATTTTGATCCCGATCAACCTCGTGCTCTCGCTGCTGCTCGTTTCGCAAGGCGTCGTCCAGACGATGAACGGCACGCAAACCGCCAAACTGCTGGAGCCAGTCGCCGTCAACGCCAAAGGGGAGTGGATCGAAAACGCCATCATCGACGAGGAACACGACGTCGTAATCGTCGACGGAACGATCGTTCCCGACGCGAAAATCATCACCGAGCAGGCACTGCCATCGGGGCTTGCCGCCAGCCAAATCGCCATTAAACAAAGCGGGACGAATGGCGGGGGCTACTTTTTGACCAACGCCGCCCATCCATACGAGAACCCGACGCCGTTCACGAACGTGCTCGAGGTCGTTTCGATCCTGCTCATTCCCGCCGCGCTGTGCTTCACCTTTGGCAAGGCGCTCAAAGACATGAAGCAGGGCCGGGCCATCTTCTGGGCCATGCTCATTTGCCTGCTGCTCTCCACGCTTGTCATCACGCTGGGCGAGCACGCCGGCCTTGGCCTCGATCCCGCCATGGCGCTGGAAGGAAAGGAAACCCGCTTCGGCATTGTCGGTTCGAGCATCTGGTCGAGCTTTACGACCGCCGCGTCCAGCGGATCGGTCAACGCGATGCTCGATAGCACGTCGCCTGTGGCGCAGCTGGCCATGCTGCTTGTCATGCAGCTAGGCGAAGTCATCTTCGGCGGCGCGGGCTGCGGCTTGTATGGCATGCTCGCCTTCGTCATTTTGACCGTCTTTATTGCCGGCCTCATGGTCGGCCGCACGCCCGAGTTCGCCGGCAAGAAAATCGAGCCGTATGAAATGAAGTGGGCCGTCGTCATGGTGCTCGCCGCGCCATTCGCGATCTTGCTCGGAAGCACGATCGCCTGTCTGGACCCGGCCACGATGGATAGCGTGTCCGCTTCCGGGCCGCACGCGTTCACGCAAATCCTGTACGCCTTCACATCGGCGGGCGCCAACAACGGCAGCGCCTTGAGCGGATTTGCCAGCCACACCGTCTTGCTCGACACGCTGCTGGGCGCGATGATGCTGTTCGCGCGCTTCGTGCCCATGGCAGCCGCCATCTTCATGGCCCAGCACTTGAGCCGCAAGCAAATGGTCGCCAGCACGTCGGGAACGCTTTGCACAAGCAACGCCTTGTTTGTCTTTTTGCTGATCCTGATCGTCGTCGTGATCGGGGCGCTCAGCTTCTTCCCGGCGCTCGCGCTCGGGCCAATCGCCGAGTGGACGCAAATGATCCATTGATGAGGTATTCGATATGAACAATCAACAAAAACAATCGTTCGCCGACGGCGCCATGATCAAGGCGGCGCTCATCGACAGCGTAAAAAAAATGGGACCAAAAACCCAGGTCGAAAATCCAGTCATGTTTCTCGTATACTTGAGCGCGTGGCTGACGACCGTCTTCTTCTTTTTCGCGCTCGCCGGCATCCAGGACGCCCCGACCGCGTACATCTTCACCATCGCCATCATCTTGTGGCTGACGGTGCTGTTCGCCAACTTCGCGCAAGCCATCGCCGAAGGCCGCGGCAAAGCCCAGGCCGACGCCCTGCGCTCCTCCAAAAAGGAAGTGGAGGCCCGCCGCGTGGCTTCGCTCGACGATTTGGAAACTGTCGAAACCGTCTGTTCGCCTGACTTGCACAAAGGCGATCTCGTCCTTGTCAAAGCGGGGGAGACGATTCCAGCCGACGGCGACGTCGTGCTTGGGGCGGCCAGCGTGGACGAAAGCGCCATCACCGGCGAATCCGCGCCCGTCATTCGTGAAGCCGGAGGCGACCGCAGCGCCGTGACCGGGGGCACGAGCGTGCTCTCGGACTGGATCGTACTGCAAGTCGTCAACGAAGCCGGCAACAGCTTTCTCGACCAAATGATTTCGATGGTGGAAGGCGCCAACCGCAAAAAGACGCCCAACGAAATCGCTCTGCAAATCTTTTTGATCGCGCTGTCCATGATCTTTATTTTAGTGACGATCGCCTTGTACGCGTTCTCGGCGTTTTCCGCGACGATGGAAGGTGCCGCCAACCCGGTATCCATCACGACATGCGTCGCCTTGCTCGTGTGCCTGGCGCCCACGACGATTGGGGCACTGCTTTCCGCCATCGGCATCGCCGGCATGTCGCGCCTGAACCAGGCCAATGTGCTTGCCATGAGCGGACGCGCCATCGAAGCGGCCGGCGACGTCGACATTCTCATGCTTGACAAAACCGGAACGATCACGCTGGGCAACCGGCAGGCTAGCGAATTCATTCCCGTCGACCACACCGACGAGATGGAACTCGCCCAAGCCGCCCAGCTTTCCTCGCTAGCGGACGAAACGCCGGAAGGGCGCAGCATCGTCATTCTCGCCAAGGAAAAGTACGGGCTGCGCGAGCAGGAAATCAAGGATATGACGTTCGTGCCGTTCACGGCCGCGACCCGGATGAGCGGCGTCGACTTCCAGGATGTGCAAATCCGCAAAGGCGCCGCCGACACGATGATGAAATTCGTCGAAAAGGCGGGCGGTCACGTGTCGTTCGAAACACGCGAAGTCGTCAACGCCATCGCCACCAAAGGCGGCACACCGCTTGTGGTTGTCAAAAACAACAAGATCCTCGGCGTCGTCTATTTAAAAGACATCATCAAGGAAGGCGTCAAAGAGAAATTCAGCGATTTGCGCAAGATGGGCATCAAGACGATCATGATTACCGGCGACAACCCGATGACTGCCGCCGCCATCGCCGCGGAAGCGGGCGTCGACGACTTTCTCGCCGAGGCGACCCCGGAAGGCAAGCTGGACATGATTCGCAAGTTCCAGCAGGAAGGCCACCTCGTCGCGATGACGGGCGATGGCACCAACGACGCGCCCGCCCTGGCGCAAGCCGACGTGGCCGTGGCGATGAACACCGGCACGCAGGCAGCCAAGGAAGCCGGCAACATGGTCGACCTCGACTCCTCGCCGACCAAGCTAATCGAAATCGTGCAAATCGGCAAGCAGCTGCTTATGACACGTGGCAGTTTGACGACGTTTTCCATCGCCAACGACATCGCGAAATATTTCGCCATTATTCCGGCGCTGTTTGTCGGCTTGTATCCGCAGCTTGACGTGCTCAACATCATGCGACTGGCCAGTCCGCAAAGCGCGATCCTGTCCGCGGTCATCTACAACGCCTTGATTATCGTGGCGCTCATCCCGCTGGCGCTGCGTGGCGTCCAATACAAAGAGCTGCCGGCCGGCAAACTGCTGTCGCGCAACTTGCTCGTCTACGGACTGGGCGGACTCGTCGCGCCGTTTGTTTGCGTCAAGCTCATTGATCTGCTGATCAACTGCATATAAGGAGGTTCAATCATGCTTTCAACCCTTTGGAAACCTTGCGTCCGCTTCTTCCTGTTGTTCACGCTCGTCTGCGGCGTGCTGTACACGGGAAGCGTCACGATTTTGGCGCAGCTTTTCTTTCCGGCCCAGGCCAACGGCAGCCTCGTTGAAAAAGATGGCGTCGTGGTTGGATCGACCGCGATCGGCCAGCCGTTCAAGGACGACGACCACTTGTGGGGACGCCCGGCATCCATTGACGTCACAAGCTTCCAGGACGAGTTCGGCCAGCCGCTCGTCTATGGGGCGCCAGCCAACCACGTGCGCTCCGATTCAGCCTACCAGCAGGACCTTTCCAACAAACGGGAAGATCTGGCCGTCAAACTCGGTGTCGATCCAAAAGACGTGCCCGCGGACTTGCTGGCGAGCTCCGCCAGCGGGCTCGATCCCGACATTTCGCCAAAGGCCGCCAAGGCGCAGGTCAAACGCATCGCCCAAGCCAAAGGCATCAGCGAGAAGGAAGTCCAAAACGTCATCGACGCCTGCACGAGCAAGGCGTGGCTTGGCTTGTTTGGCGAGAATCGCGTCAATGTGCTCGAGGTGAATTTGAAGCTCGACGAAATCGGACATTAAGTTTTAAATAAACGGAAAAAACAAGGAAACAAGACGATAAAATCGTACGGCCAGCCATGGATTTGGCTGGTTTTTTTGAGGGATGATTTGAATTGAGTTTCCCGCAGTCAATCGTGTAAGATGAACGCTAAAGGAGGGAATCCACTTGAGAAAAGGGCATTTAAAAATCTTTTTCGGCTACGCGGCCGGCGTGGGCAAGACATACAGCATGCTCGTCGCCGCCAGGGAAGCCAAGGTGCTTGGCCGCGACGTCGTCATTGGCTACGTCGAACCGCACGATCGGGCGCAGACGCTCGCGCTCATGGAAGGACTGGAAGCGCTGCCCAAACGACAATACCAGGAAAACGGCGTGGCCGTCGAGGAGTTCGATTTGGATGGGGCGCTGGCGCGCGATCCCGACTTGATTCTTGTCGACGAAATGGCGCACACCAACGCCTCTTCAAGCCGCCACCACAAACGGTACAAAGACATCGAGGAGCTGCTCAACGCCGGCATCGACGTGTACACGACCGTCAACGTGCAGCATCTGGAAAGCCTGAACGACACGATCGCCGCCATCACGACCGTGCGCGTACGCGAGCGCATCCTCGATTCGAGCTTTGACGAAGCCGACCAGGTGGAACTGGTCGATATCGAACCGGAAGAGCTGCTCGAGCGGATGAAGGCGGGAAAAATCTACGCCCCCGCCCAGGCGATGCAGGCGATGGACAACTTTTTCACGCTCGACCACTTGCGGGCGCTGCGGGAAATCGCCTTGCGGCGCTGCGCCGAACGGGTGAGCCGGCTCCAGGGGGCGTCGGCCCCCAAAGGCGACGAGCACATTTTGGTTTGCCTGTCCTCGTCGCCAAGCAACGAGCGCATCATCCGCACTGCCGCCCGGATGGCTGCCGCCTTCAAAGCGCGGTTTTCGGCCGTGTATGTACAGCGCGACGACGAGGAGTGGCGCGGGCAGGAAAACGAGAAGCGGCTCGAAAACCATAAACGGCTCGCCCAGCAGCTGGGCGCGCGCATCGAAACGCTGTATGGCGAGGATATCGCGGAGCAAATCGCCACGTTTTCCCGCTTGTCGCATGTGACCAAAATCGTCCTGGGGCGCAGCGCCGTTTCAAAGCCGCGCTTTTTTCCGTCGCCGACACTGACGGAGCGGCTGATCGGCCAGGCGCCCGACCTGGACGTGTACATCATTCCCGACAAGGCGGGCTACAAGGCGCAAAAGAAAAAGCTCTTTCGCGTCATGAAGCCGACGCGCGCGCTGCTGAAAAGCGTGCTCATTCTCGCCTTTGTGACGATAGCCGGCCTGGCGCTCGAGATGAGCGGCTTTCCGAAAACCGCGATCCTCACGACGTACGTGCTCGGGGTGTTGTTCGCCTCCACGTTGTCGGCCAGCGCCTTCAACGGTCTGGTGACTTCGCTGGTAGCCGTGCTTTTGTTCAATTTCGCGTTCACGCCGCCTCGCTATTCGTTCCACGCCTTGCACGCCGGGGACTTTTTGACGCTCGCGCTTATGTTTGCCGCGGCGCTGCTGACAAGCCGCATGGCGCAAAAGATTCGCTCAAGCGCTGAAAGCGCGGCCCGCTCGGCGTTTAAGACGAAAGTTTTGCTCGAAACGAACCAGTTGCTTCAAAGCGTCGAGGAAGAGGACGTGGTGTTCGAAATTGGCGCGGCCCAGCTGCGCCAGCTGCTGGACTGTCCAATCGTCACATACGCTTACGCCAAGCGCCGCATCGGCCATGGCCGGGTGTATGGGGAGGGCAAGGAGCTGCTGCTGACGCCCAACGAGCGGGCGGTTGCCTACTGGTGCGCCACCAACAACAAGCACGCCGGCGCGAGCACCGACACGCTGTCCAGCGCCAAGTGTTTGTATTTGGCGGTCCGTCTGAACGAGAAGGTATACGGAGTGGTTGGGATCGCGATGGACGAAGGCGCCCGGCTCGACCCGCTGGAGCAAAGCATCGTCTTGTCGGTGCTTGGCGAATGCGCCCTCGCGCTGGAAGGCATTCAAAGCCGGGCCGAAAAGGAACAGGCGCGGATGCTGGCGAAAAACGAGCAGACGCGCGCCAACCTGCTGCGGGCCATTTCGCACGACTTGCGCACGCCGCTGACGTCGATTTCGGGCAACGCGTCGAATTTGCTGGATAACGAGGCCGGGATGGACGAAATTACCCGAAGGCAGACGATCGAGGACATTTACGAGGAGTCGAACTGGCTCATCGGTTTGGTGGAAAACCTGCTCGCCATCACCCGGATCGAGGAAGGCAAGGTGGCGCTGCATCCGACGCTGGAGCTGTTCGAGGAGCTGGTGGAGGAGGCGCTGGGCCACATCCGCCACAACGAGGATCACGAAATCGCGACGGACGGCGACCCGTTTTTGTTTGTCGAAGCCGATTCCAGACTCGTGATGCAAGTGCTCGTGAATCTGGTGGACAACGCCATCAAATACACGCCGTCCGGATCGAGAATCGAGATCGCGTGGCGCAAGGAGGGCGAACGGGTGCGCGTCGAGGTGAAAGACGAGGGCGAGGGCATTCCGGACGCCGTCAAGGCGCGGGTGTTCGAACGGTTTTACTGCGGCGACCACGAAATCGTCGACAGCCGGCGCTCGCTTGGCCTCGGGCTTTCGCTTTGCGAGTCGATCGTGCACGCCCATGGCGGGACGATCGAGGTAAAGGACAATGTGCCCAAAGGCAGCGTGTTCACGTTTACGCTGCCGTATCGAAAGGTGGATTTACATGAATAAAAACACAGTGCTGATCGTGGAGGACGACGCCAGGATCCGCCACTTGATGGCGACGACGCTCAAACTGCACGAATACAAATACGACATGGCGAAAAACGGCAAGGATGCGCTCATGCAGACGTTGTCCAACCGGCCGGATATCGTCTTGCTCGACTTGGGACTGCCGGATATGGACGGGCTGGAAGTCATCGAGACGATTCGCTCGTGGTCGCAAGTGCCGATTATCGTCATTAGCGCGCGCAACGAGGACCAGGACAAAATCGAGGCGCTCGACCAGGGGGCCGACGACTACTTGACCAAACCGTTCTCGGTGGACGAGCTGCTGGCCCGTTTGCGGGTGACGCAGCGGCGGCTGGCGCAAATGGAAACCGGGCCGCGGATGGAGGATGCCTGTTTGAAAAACGGCGGGCTGGAAGTCGACTTGGCGCGCGGCGTGGCGAGCGTCAATGGCGAGCCGCTGCATTTGACGCCAATCGAGTATAAGATCTTGACGCTTTTGCTGCAAAATCTGGACAAGGTGCTGACGCATACGCAAATCACGAACCGCATCTGGGGCCACAGCCAGGAAAACGATGTCGCCAGCTTGCGGGTGTATGTCGCGGGACTGCGCAAAAAGATCGAGAAAATCGACAAGAAGGCTTCGTGCATCCAAACGCACATCGGTGTGGGATACCGGATGCTGAAGGCCGCCTCCATGTCGTAACGAAGGACTTTTTCAGGGGTCCTTTTTTTATTAAGCGAAGATGAATTAATTGTGAAAAATTTAACTTGCAAAAAAATAAGAGAAATAATAAACTGGAACCAGAAGGAAGTGAAAACGTGTATCAATGGATCAATGGAAATTCCTATACGTGCCAAGTCACGTTTTATCCGACCAATATCACGCTCAACGCCGCGGCTTGTACGTTTTTTCAGGATATCCGCTGGGTGCGCATCGGCCTGGATCTGGAACGAAAGCGGGTGGCGATCGAGCCGGTTCCGAAGGCGACGATCGAGCTTGGCGTCATTCCAAGGGAACAGCTGCAAAAGCTTTCGCTAGGGAAAGGGTATGGACGCATCAGCAACAAGGCGATCATGCACGAGATCTACACGTCGATGCATGTGCCGGTGGACGGCTGCAAATACGCGGCCGCCTTCAACCAAAACGAGAATTTGCTGGAAATCGAGTGTGGAGACGGAATGGGAAAAGAGGGATGAAAAGATGGTTTTGATTTGGATCGCGGCCGCGCTGGCGGCTGTGCTGATTGAACTTTTGACGCCAACCGCGCTGGTGAGCGTGTGGTTTGCGCTGGGCGCGGTGGTGGCGGCGCTGCTGGCCATCCTGCGTTTGTCGGTGGCTGTGCAAGTCGTGGCGTTCGTGCTGGTTTCGCTTTTGGCGATGCTCATCGTCCGTCCAATCGCGTCGCGTTACTTGCGCGGCAACGTCGTGCCGACCAACGCCGATCGCATGATTCACCAGATCGGCACGGTGACAAGGGAAATCAGGGAGGACCAGTGGGGCGAAGTGTACGTGCTCTCTTCGTACTGGTCGGCGGTGTCGTTTCAGCACGAGACGATTGAAAAGGGCACGAAGGTGAAAGTATTGAACATCGAAGGCGCCAAGCTCATCGTGGAGGCGCTCGGGAAAGGAAATGAATAATGATGACTATTGTAAAAATCGTTTTGATCGTTTTGGCGATCGTGCTCATCGTGGCCATTCTCATGAGCATGATCAGCATCGTTTCGCAAGCCAACGCCTACGTCATTGAGCGGCTGGGCGCCTACTATGCCACGTGGCACACGGGCATCCACTTCAAGATCCCGTTCATCGACCGGGTCGCCAACAAGGTGACGCTCAAGGAAGTCGTGAAGGATTTCGCGCCGCAGCCAGTCATTACGAAAGACAACGTCACGATGATGATCGACACGGTCGTCTACTTCCAGATCACGGATCCGAAGCTGTACACGTATGGCGTCGTGGGGCCGATCACGGCCATTGAGAATTTGACGGCCACGACGTTGCGAAACATCATCGGCGACCTCGAGCTGGACGAAACGCTGACGTCGCGCGACATCATCAACACGAAGATGCGCAGCATTTTGGATGAGGCGACCGATCCGTGGGGCATCAAAGTCGGACGCGTCGAAGTGAAAAACATCATTCCGCCAAAGGATATTCAGGAAGCGATGGAAAAGCAGATGCGCGCCGAGCGGGAACGCCGCGAGTCGATTTTAAAGGCGGAAGGCGAAAAACGCAGCGCGATTTTGACCGCGGAAGGAAAGAAAGAGGCAACGATCCTGAACGCGACCGCCAAAAAGGAAGCGATGATCGCCGAGGCGGAAGGAAAGGCGAAGGCGATGGAGGCCATTTACGAGGCGCAGGCGCGTGGAATCCAGATGATCAAGGACGCCAATCCGACCAAGGAGTATTTGACGCTGCAAGGCTTGAAAACGTACAGCGATCTGGCCAACGGAACCGCGACCAAGATCGTGGTGCCAAGCGAGCTGCAAAACCTGGCGACGATTTTGACGGCGTCCAAGGAATTTGTCGAGTCGAAAGAAAACTAAGGGCAAAAGGAAAGGATTTGGATGTACGATATGGCGATCGTTCTTGGCTTCATCGTGGCGGCCGCTTTCGCGGCGAACGCATTGCTGCATCGAAAAAAGCCATGAAACGCGAGGCGCTCTGTGAAAAACGGGGCGCCTTTTTTGTATTTATGATTCCTTTTTCTTTTCTGTATGTAGTGATGATGATAAAATGTGAAAGGAAACAGGAGGCTTTTTTTATGTGGAGCAATACATATATCAAATATATCGGCGCGAATGACCACGATTTGGATCTGTTTGAAAGCCAGTATCCGATTTCGCATGGCGTGTCGTACAACTCGTATGTGATCGTCGATGAGAAAATTGTCGTGATGGACACGATCGACATTCGCAAAAGCGAGGAGTGGCTGAACAACCTGGCCGAAAAAATCGGCGACCGTCCGGTGGACTATTTGGTGATCTCGCATTTGGAGCCGGATCACGCGGCCAATATTTTAGAGCTGTGCAAGCGGTATCCGAACATGCGGCTCATTGGAAACGCGCAGACGTTCAACATGCTGCCAAACTATTTTGACATTGAAGGGCTGAATGAGAAAAAAGTCGTCGTGAAGGAAGGCGACCAGATTTCGATCGGAAAAAACACGCTGCAGTTTTTCATGGCGCCCATGGTGCACTGGCCGGAAGTCATGGTGACGTACGTGCCGGAGGAAAAAGTGCTGTTCTCGGCGGACGCGTTTGGTAAATTCGGAACGCTGGACTACGAGGATGGCTGGGTGGACGAAGCCCGCCGCTACTATTTGAATATCGTCGGCAAATACGGCATGCAGGTGCAGGCGCTGCTGAAAAAGCTGAGCGGCTTGGATGTGCAGATCATCTGCCCGCTGCACGGCCCGATCCTGACGGAAAACCTGGGGTACTACATCAACTTGTACAACACGTGGAGCTCGTACGCGCCGGAGGAAGAAGGCGTGTTTATCGCGTACTCCTCGATTTACGGCCACACGGCGCACGCGGCCGGGCTGCTCAAGGACATGATCGAGGGCCTTGGCAAGAAGGCGAAAGTGGCGGATCTGTCCCGCGTTCCCGTATCGCAGGCGATCGCGGACGCGTTCAAATACAGCTCGCTCGTGCTCGCTTCCGCAAGCTACGACGGCGGCGTGTTCCCGAGCATGGAGCTGTTTTTGATCGAACTGGTGCATAAAAACTTCCAAAACCGCAAGGTCGCGATCATGCAAAACGGATCGTGGGGACCGTCGGCGGCGCGCGTCATCCAAGGGTATGTGGACAAAATGAAAAATATGACCCTCGTGGAGCCGATTGTCACTTTGAAAGCGCGTGAAACCGAGCGAAATCTGGAAGAAATGGCGCAAATCGCGGAAGAATTGTAAAAAAACGATGAATTTCTGCCACAATCCAAACGGGGGAATGTGGTAAAAAACCGGAATTATTTAAGTTTCGCTTAAGCGATAAATAAAATAAATCTTTTCATTTCCTACGAAAAAGGTATAATTTGAGTAGGAGGACAGTATATGGTAATTCTTTATACTTCTCCTGGGTGCGCTAGTTGTCGGAAGGCAAAACAGTGGCTCAAAGATAATCATATAGATTTTGTCGAAAAAAATATTTTTTCAAGTGTGTTAAAAGAAAGTGAGATTAAGTACTTGTTGTCAAGGTGCGAAAATGGTACAGAAGATATCATTTCCGTCCGTTCAAAAGTGTTTCATTCTTTAGAGAAAGGGATTGATGACTTCTCGACAAAGGAATTGATTGTTTTGATACAGAAGAATCCGTCGATTTTGAAGCGGCCGATTCTCTTATCAGAGAATAGTATGGTAATTGGTTATGACGATGATGAAATTACAACATTCACACCGAATGCTATACGCAGTCAGACAACTCACGTCCGCACACCAGGAATGAAAGAAGACGAAACTAGTATCGGTTTGACCCTGAACGACGAACCGGGTACGATTCATCTTAGTTCAATTTAAAATCTCTCGACTTCCCCAGTTGGGAGATTTTTCTATTTTTGTCCCGGCCGGCGCTTTGGAGGATGTGGTATAATAAAACTCCGCTTTCATCCGGATGGATGCGCGGACTAGCAAAGGAACCCGCATTATGAAACAAACCTCGAAACAACATCTCCGGTTCGCTTTGGAAATGCTCGTCTTTACGATTTTTCCAATTATGGAAACCGCCAAAACGCCCATTGTGCTCGGGCAGATTTACGTCTTGTTCTTTTTGTGCGTGGAAGTCATTGGCTGGATGTATGTCAAATCGCTGCGCGAAAACGCGCAGAACGCCAAGCTGCTCATTTTACTCGGCTTTGGAGCGCTGACCATCGGCTATGGCGCGATCGTTCGCTCGCTGCTGATTTTGATTGGCTCGCTCATTTACATGCTCGTGCTGACGCTGTGCAAAAAATGGATTTAAAAAAGGTGTCGATCGAAACGATTTTCGATTGGACACCTTTTTCTTATGGGCGAAAGCTCTGGTTGTTCGCCGCGTTGCGCTGGTCGAGCCGCGCCTGCTCGCCGCTTTCGTCCAGCTGATCACGTCCGGAGCGAGGAGCGCGTCGCTCCAGCCAGACGGACAAAGCGAACAAGGCAATCGCCCCGATGATCAAGATCCACATACGATCCTCCTCCTTTTTCTATATTATATACAAAAAAAGCCTGCCGTAACAGACTTTTTCGAATCGGATTGTTTATTCGTCGTAGCTTTTGGAATGCTTGATCAAGCCAAACGCCTTCGAGCATTCCATCACGACAAATGGAACGAACGCCAAACCAAGGGCGATGAAGAAATCGCCCCAAGGCAAAATCTCCAAATTGAACGGGATGTTGAGCGGCGTGAAGATGACAAGCGCCACCAGCGCGAACGATACGAGCGCCGCCATGTTCAGCTTCTTGTTTGTAAAGAAGCCGGTTTTGAACAACGAGTGCTCGCTGCGCATGTTGAACGCCTGAATGACCTGGGAAAGCGCCAGCGTGATGAACGCCATCGTTTCCGCGCCCCGCTCGGTGTGGGTCAGCTGCTGGCCGAGATAAAACGACAGCAACGCCAGACCGCCAAACATGACGCCTTGCAGGATGATACGGGCGCCAAAGCCATTGGCGAAGATGCCTTCGTTTTTCGCTTTCGGCTTGTGGTTCATGACGTCCTTTTCCACCGGCTCCATGCCCAGCGCGATAGCCGGCAGGGAATCGGTCACGAGGTTGATCCACAGCAGCTGCATCGACACAAACGGCGATTTGTGCCACAACAGCATCGAAACAAACACGACAAGCACCTCGCCGATGTTCGTTCCCAGCAAATAGCCGATGACTTTTTTCAAGTTCGAGAAAATACCGCGTCCTTCCCGGACCGCGAAGACGATCGTCGCGAAATTGTCGTCGGTCAAAATCATGTCCGCCGCCCCTTTGGCGACTTCCGTGCCGGTGATGCCCATCGCGCAGCCAATGTCGGCCGCTTTCAAAGCCGGCGCGTCGTTGACGCCGTCTCCCGTCATGGCGACAACCTGGTTTTTGCGCTGCCAGCCTTTGACGATCCGGATCTTGTTTTCCGGAGAAACGCGGGCGTACACGGAAATGTTTTCAATGTCGTGATCAAGCTCGTCGTCGCTCATCGCGTCAAGTTCGACACCCGTGATGGCTTTGTCGCCATCGCGCAAAATTCCAAGCTCCTTCGCGATCGCGCTGGCGGTGATGACGTGGTCGCCCGTAATCATGACCGGACGGATGCCCGCCTTGCGGCACACTTTGACCGCTTCTTTCGCTTCCGGCCGGGCGGGGTCGATCATCGCGACAAGACCTTCCAGGTTCAAGTCGTTTTCAAGCTGCTCGCTCGTCGGGTTTTTTGGCACCTCGTCAATCGGTTTGGAGGCAATCGCTAAGACGCGCAAGGCGTTTTTGGACATCGCCTCGTTGAGCTCTTTCGCTTTTTTCACGTCGCCGCTTTTCAGGCGTGGAATCATGGAGTCGAGCGCCCCCTTCGTGATCACGACGAGCTGGCCGTCCATTTTGTTGATGGTGGACATGAGCTTGCGGTCCGAGTCGAACGGCAGCTCCGCCAGCCGCGGATACATTTGATTGAGCGCTTCTTTCGTCATGCCGTTTTTCATGGCGGCCGACACGATCGACGTCTCGGTTGGATCGCCGACCGATTTCTCCTGTCCGTCCTCGATCAAGATTGAGCCATCCGAGCACAAGGTGCCCAGTTGGAGCAGGCGCTTGATTTCCTTTGGATCGTCGGTCGTGATGTCGACGACATCCTCGTCGCCGTCGGCCCACGCCTTGACGAGCGTCATTTTGTTTTGGGTGAGCGTGCCTGTCTTATCCGAGCAAATGATCGAGGCCGAACCGAGCGTTTCGACCGCCGGCAGGTTGCGGATGATCGCGTTTTGTTTGGCAAGCTTCGTCACGCCGATCGACAGCACGATCGTGACAATGGCCGGCAAGCCTTCCGGAATCGCGGCGACCGCCAGGGAAACGGACGTCAGGAACAATTCCATTGGCGGCAAGCCGTTGAGCAGGCCGACCACAAAGATGATCGCGCAGCAGCCGATCGCCAAAAAGCCAAGGTACTTTCCAAGCTGGGCGAGCTTGAGCTGAAGCGGCGTCTGGGATTTTTCCTCGCTGTTGAGCAGACCGGCGATTTTTCCCATCTCGGTGTCCATGCCGATGGCGCATACGATGGCCTGGCCGGTTCCATACGTGATGGAGCAGCCCGAGTACACCATGTCCACGCGATCCCCGAGCGGGGCCCCGTCTTTGACGATGGCGCCGGCGTCTTTTTCCGCCGGGACGGATTCGCCCGTGAGCGCGGCTTCCTCGCTTTTCAGGCTCACGCTTTGAAACAGGCGGGCGTCGGCGGGAACGAAGTCGCCGGCCTCCAGTTTGATGATGTCGCCGGGCACAAGATCCTGGGAAGGAACGATTTCCTCTTTCCCGTTTCGGATGACGCGCGCTTGCGGCGTCGTCATTTGCTTGAGGGCGTTGAGCGCGGCCTCGGCTTTGGATTCCTGAACGACTCCCATCAAGGCGTTCAGAATCACGATGACCAAAATCAGAACGGGTTCGAAAAATCCTTCGGGATCCTTTTCAAAAATGGCGATTCCAAACGAAATGGCGGCCGCGATGAGCAGGATGATGATCATTGGATCTTTGAACTGGTCGACAAACCGGGCGAAGTTGGATTTCTGTTTCGCCTCTTTGAGTTTGTTTGGCCCATATTTTTCCTGTCGTTGTTTGACTTGCGTCGTATCCAGTCCGGTATGGATGTTCGTGTCGAGACAGCGTTCCACATCCGGAACCGATTGGTCGTAAAATTTCACGTGTTTCTCCTCCTTGTGTCCATCATATCAAACCACTTTCCCGATTTCCTTTCTAACACTTACAGGATGTTCAGCCCTTCGAGCAGGATTTTCAGCCCGATGAGAACGAGGACGATTCCGCCGCAAAGCGTCGCCTTGGAACGGTACTTGGCGCCAAACAAGCTGCCAATTTTGATGCCAATGGCCGAAAAAGCGAACGTCACGATGCCAATCAGGACGATTGCCGGCACAATCGACACGTCCATAAACGAAAACGTGATGCCGACCGCCAGCGCGTCGATGCTGGTGGCGATCGCCAAAACGAGCATCGACTTCCACGTCATCGAGCCGTCCACGCCTTCCTCCTCGCCAAACGAGTCCTTGATCATGTTGCCGCCGATCCACGCTAGCAGGATAAACGCGATCCAGTGCGTGTAGTTTTGGATGAAGCCGGCCATCAAACTGCCCAGGCCATAGCCGATCAGCGGCATCAGCGCCTGAAAGCCGCCAAACCACGCGCCGGCGATGACCATGTGCTTTCCATTGACGTTTTGAAGCGACAGCCCCTTGCAGATGGACACCGCGAAAGCGTCCATCGACAGCGACACCGCAATCAAAACGAGTTCGATCATTCCCATATTCTCCACTCCTCCTATCATAAAAAAGACTCATGAACGATTAAAAAGTTCATGAGTCTCATCTTTTCAAGCAATACCGGGCGTCAGCCAGGATGTCGACATTGCTGCATTTGAGAATGCTGATTACTCCCTCAGTCGGATAGTTTATAACACGGACCGCCGGTTTGGGCAATCGTTTTACTTTGAAAAAAGGTTAAGCCAGGCTAATCGGCGGGTGAAAAAAAGCCGCGTCCTACGGCTTTTCCTCGTTGATGATCGAAATCGAGGACTTGCGTCCTTTTTCGATTTTTTTGGATCGTTCGACTTTCGCGGCGAAGTTTTGATCGTAGTGGCGCGCGAACACGAGCGAGTAGAGCACGTTCAGCAAATACGAAATCGACGCCTCCGAAGCGTACCACGAAATTTTGGAGTAGAGCTTTTCCCGGGTGCAAATGCGCAGCGTCAAGTCCGCCAGCTTGCTGATGGTGTTGTCCCCCAGCGAGGTGATGGCGATCACCGGCACATGGCTTTCCTTGGCGAAGCGGATCCAGCGGATGAAGTTGCTTGTCTCGCCGGTGTAGGAAATGACGATCATGCACGAGGCCGGATCCAGAATCGTTCCGTTGTACAGGCCTTCGCCGCTGGGCGGCTGGACGATGACGCGCTTTTGGATGCGGCCCATTTTGTACATGAACTCCTCGGCTTGCGCGATGGTGTTGTTCATGGCCACGATGTTGACAACCGGGCAGTCGTCCACGATGGCGGCCGCCTGCTCGATCGCGCCCCAGTCGATCAGGGCGAGAGTGTCGTCGATGGCTTCCTTTTCGAGCACGGCAATCCGGTTGGCGATCGTCATCGAAGAGTCGTCCTTTTCAAACGGCACGTTGGCGTTGACGTTTTGAAAATGCGACGACAAATAATCCTGCTCCTCGATGAAGGCGCGCTTCAATTCCTCCCAGCCGGTGAAATCGAGCTTGTGGGCGATGCGAATCAGCGTCGCGGACGACGTGTACGTTTCCTTGGCGATTTGGCGCACCGTTTTGTTTCGGATCTTGGGGCCGGCTTTGAGCATGTAGTCGACAACGATTCGCTGCGAATCCGAAAATTTGGAATGCTTGAGTTTTTCCTTGATTAACATAAATAAATTGTATCATGAGTCATGTTGTTTCGCCAGAACACTTGAAAATCCGTCCGGAAACGAAACAAGGAACCCGTTTTTTATCCGCGCTTCTTTTTTGCGCGAAAAGGGAATAAGATGCCTTTGAAAAGGGAGATGGTGGGAATGGACAACACAATGCAAAGAAAATACAACGCGCTGCACGCGACATACTGGATGGGGACGCTGTGCGCGCTTGGCTTCGTGGCCGTACTTTTGCAGCACAAGGGACTCACGAACACGGAAATCGGCGTCGTCACAGGCGGATCCTCCTTGACGACTATCGTTTTGTCGCCAGTCGTATCCAGCGTATGCGCCAAAGTGAAACGGTTTTCCTTACAGCAGCAGCTCATCGGCTTTTTCGCCGTCGAATCGCTGTTGTTTAGCGCCATCGTGTTTTTGCCTCTGCCCAAAGCGCTTTTGATGGGATTGTATATCGCGATGTACGCGCTGAACATCAGCACCGTACCACTCGTCTCCACGATCGCGATGAACTACATCGCGGACGGGAAACCCGTCAATTTCGGTTTGTCGCGCGGAATCGGCTCGATTTCCTACGCGTTGTGCGCCATCGTCGCCGGCCAGCTTGTCGGCTGGTTTTCCCCGGCAGCGTTGGGCTTCCTGTTTTTGGGCGCCAATATACTATGTGTCGTCGTTTTGTGGCGGATGCCGGCCACGTATTCGAAAACGGAGGCGAAAGCAGACCGCGCGGCCAGCGTCAGCCTGTTTGGCCTAGCCGGGCGGTACCGCTTGTTTTTTTGCTTGCTTCTAGGCTTCGGGCTGGCGTTCGCGGCTAGCGCCTGCGTTGGAACGTATTTGATCAACATCGTGACGTCCCTGGGCGGCGACGCCTCGATGCTGGGCGTGGCGACGTTTTTTATGGCGGCCAGCGAGTTGCCGGTCATGGCGGTGGCGCCACGGCTCATGCGCCGGTTCGGGGCCAAAAGCCTGCTCGCGGCGGCGGCTTTGTTTTATATCGCCCGCAACGGTCTGGTATGCGTGGCGCCAAGCCTGCCGGTTTTGTTTGTCGGGCTGGCGTTCCAGGGACTTTCGTACGGGTTGTTCACGCCCATCATGACATACTATGTGGCGGAAAATCTGGCGAAAGAACATCAAATCATGGGACAGACGATGATTGGCGTCATGACGTCGGGATTTGGCTCGGCGATCGGAAACACGGCGGGCGGCATGCTGCAGGATGCCTATGGCATGGAGACGATGCTGCGGTTCGTGCTCGCGTTGACGCTGGCGGGAGCGCTGATGGTCGTTTCGCTACGGCAGGCTGGAAAAAAACAAAACGTGCCGCAGCTGGCAAAGGAGTCGAACTAGCGGCTCTTTTTTTTCGCGTTTGAGTTGTCACGACGGGCGAAAAAAGTATATAATGTGCTATACTTTCCGAGAAAAGGAGGGACTTTATGATCAGAATTGGCTTAGATGTAGGCTCAACGACATTGAAAAGCGTAGTGCTGGACGAATCGGGCGCGATTTTGTACCAGCAGTATGAACGCCATTATTCTCAAATCACGTTAAAAGTCATCGAAATGCTGTCGGGAATCCAGCGCATGTTTCCCGATCAAGCGACCATTCGATTGTGTATATCCGGCTCGGCCGGCATGGGGCTCGCGCAAGATCTGGGCATTCCGTTCGCCCAGGAGGTGTACGCGACCCGGGAAGCCGTCAACGCGCTGCTGCCGGGAACTGATGTCGTCATCGAGCTGGGCGGGGAGGACGCGAAAATCCTTTTTTTGTCCGGCGCGATGGATGTTTGCATGAATGGCAGCTGCGCGGGGGGAACCGGCGCGTTCATCGACCAGATGGCGACGCTTTTGGATATTTCGCAAGACGAAATGAACGCCCTGGCGACAAACCACAAAAAGATTTACAGCATCGCCTCGCGCTGCGGCGTGTTCGCCAAGTCCGACGTCCAGCCGCTGCTCAACCAGGGGGCGACGAAAGAGGACGTGTCGGCGTCGATTTTTACGGCGGTCGCCAACCAGACGATCGCGGGCCTGGCGCATGGTCGCCAAATCGAAGGCCGCGTCGTGTATTTAGGCGGTCCGCTCACCTTTTTTTCCGCCTTGCGCGCCACTTTCGACGACGCGCTGCGCTTAAAAGGAACGTGCCCGAAGCATTCCCTGTACTTTGTGGCATACGGAGCGGCTTTGCTTTCGCAGGACAAGACGTTTTCGTTTGACGCCTTGCTGGGCGCGCTGGCAAGCTACACGGCCAGCGACCAGTACGCCGCGTGCGCGCCGCTTTTTGAAAGCGAGGCGGAATACGAGGCGTTTGCCGCCAGACATTCGAAGCAGGACCAGCAAATCACGACATCGAGCGCAAAGCCGGTCGAGCTGGCGGTCGGCATCGACGCGGGATCGACCACGTTGAAGGCGGTCGCGATCGACACGCGCCGCCACGTCGTGTTTTCGCGCTATATGCCTAACGCCGGCAATCCGGTTCCGCTTGTGAAATCGTTTTTGGAGCAGCTGTACGCGGCGTTCCCCCAAGCGAAAATCGTTGGCAGCGCCACGACGGGATACGGGGAGGAAATCATTAAAAACGCGTTCCACGCCGATTACGGACTCGTCGAGACGATCGCCCATTACACCGCGGCCAGACAATACGATCCGGATGTCGATTTCATCATCGACATTGGCGGGCAGGACATCAAGTGTTTTCAAATTCGCAACGGGGCGATCGACAATATCTTTTTAAACGAGGCTTGCTCCTCGGGATGCGGCTCGTTTTTGCAGACGTTCGCCGGCGCGCTTGGCTATTCGATCGAGGATTTTTCCCGCCGGGGACTGTTCGCGAACCGGCCTGTCGACTTGGGCTCGCGCTGCACGGTGTTTATGAATTCCAGCGTGAAGCAAGCGCAAAAGGACGGCGCCACGATAGAGAACATCGCCGCCGGCTTGTCGATCAGCGTCGTGAAAAACGCGCTGTACAAAGTCATTCGAATGAAGGACAAAGAGGAAATCGGCCGCCACGTCATTGTGCAGGGGGGAACCTTTTTGAACGATTCCGTCTTGCGCGCCTTTGAAAAAGAAATCGGCCGCGACGTCATTCGACCGGCGCTCTCCGGTTTGATGGGCGCGTATGGCGCCGCGTTGTACGCGCTCGATCATCGTCTGGAGCGCAGCGGGCTGCTGGATGGGCCGGCGCTCCAAAATTTCCGCCACCAGGTCATGGCGACGACGTGCAAAGGGTGCACGAACCACTGCCGCTTGACGATCAACACGTTTTCGGACGGCCGGCGTTTTATTGGCGGCAACCAGTGCGACAAGCCGACGCGCGGGCAGTCCGGCGCGGCGCTGCCGTCGATGTTCGAGGTGAAAAAGAAACTGCTGGACGCGTATTCGTCGCAGCCGGGCCGCCTGGAGACGATCGGGCTGCTTATGGGACTGAACGAATATGAGCTGCTTCCGTTTTGGCACACGCTGCTGACGGAGCTGGGATTCGGGGTGGAGCTGTCGGGCAAGTCGAACAAAAAGCTGTACCATGCCGGACAAAACACGATTTCCAGCGATACCGTGTGCTATCCGGCCAAATTGATGCACGGACATTTGAAGGCGCTTTTGGATAAAGGGGTGGAACACATTTTCTATCCTTGCCTGTCGTACAACATGGACGAGCAAAAGGCGGACAACCACTACAACTGTCCGGTCGTCGCCTACTATCCTGAAGTGCTGCGCAACGCGCTGCCGGCCGGCAGCCGGGCGCGGCTGCTCCATCCGTATTTAGGCATTCACCGCCGCAAGGATTTCCCGAAGCACTTCCGGGCGTTTTTGAACGAGGCGTTCGACCATGACTTTTCGAAAAAGGAAGTGGCCGAGGCGGCGGAAAAAGCGTACGCGCGCTACGAGGCGCATTTGGAAACGATTCACAACGAGGGGGACCGGTTGTACCAGTACGCGGTCGAGCGGAATTTGCCGATCATCGTCTTGTGCGGGCGGCCGTATCATTTGGACGAGGAAGTCAATCACGGTATCGACAAATTTGTCACGCAGGAAGGCGCGGTGCTGCTTTCCGAGGATTCGCTTGGGCATATGGTGAAGAAGGTCGACACCGACGTGCTCAACCAGTGGACTTACCACGCCCGGCTGTATAGCGCGGCGGATTTTGTGAACACGTGCGGATACGATAAAATCGACCTGGTTCAGCTCGTTTCGTTTGGCTGCGGGCTGGACGCGATCACGACCGACGAGGTCCGGGCGATTTTGGAGTCGAATGGAAAGATTTACACGCAAATCAAGATCGACGAGATCACCAATCTGGGCGCGGTGAAAATCCGTCTGCGCTCGCTGTTCGCGGCGGCGAAAGAGAAACGAGGTGGAACGCATGTCTGAACGGGTGGCGGCGATTCCGTTTACGAAGGAAATGAAGGAAACGCACACGTTGCTGTTTCCAAACATGCTGACGACGCATTTTCAAATTTTGCGTAACATTTTGCGCAGCTACGGCTTTCGGATCGAGGTGCTCATGAACGAAGGGCCAGGCGTCGTGGAGCAAGGCTTGCGCTACGTCCACAACGACACGTGCTATCCGGCGCTGCTGACGATTGGCCAGATGATCGACGCGCTCAAGAGCGGCCGCTACGACGTGGACCACGTCGCGCTGCTCATGACGCAAACCGGCGGCGGGTGCCGGGCGAGCAACTACGCGTATTTGCTGCGCAAGGCGCTGCGGGACGCCGGGCTTGGCCAGGTGCCGGTCGTCACGATCAATTTGAGCAGCCTCGAAAGCAATCCGGGGTTTCGGATCACGATCCCGATGCTGCGGCGGATGCTGGCGGCGCTGGCGTACGGGGACATGCTCATGCTGCTGTCCAACCAGACGCGGCCTTACGAAGTCACCAGCGGCGAAACCGACGCGCTTGTCGAGTCGTGGATCGAGCGCACGTCGCGCTGGTTTAATGGAAACGAGGGCTTTTCGCTCAAGCAGGTGACGCGCCACTATCAGGAAATGGTGGCGGAGTTTTCGGCGATCGAGCGTCACGCCGTGCCGAAGGTCAAAGTTGGAATCGTTGGCGAGATTTACGCCAAGTACTCGCCGCTGGCCAACAACGGCCTGGAGCGGTTTTTGCGCGACGAGGGGTGCGAAGTCATGGTGCCGGGCGTGATGCAGTTTTTGTTGTATGCAATCGACATGCCGATGGAGGACACGCGCCTGTATGGCGGCAGCCGGTTCAGCCAGCAGGCGACGCATGTCATTTTCAATTACTTGACGTGGTTTGAAACGGAGCTGATTCAGGCGGTCAAGCGCGATGGATCGTTTGTGGCGCCGGCCAGCTATGCGCATTTGAAGCAGATCGTGACGCCGTTTATCGGCAACGGCTGCAAGATGGGCGAGGGCTGGCTGCTGACGGCGGAGATGATCGAGCTGACCGAGGCGGGGTATGGTAACATCGTGTGCGCCCAGCCGTTTGGCTGCTTGCCAAACCATATCGTTGGCAAAGGCATGATGGGGGCGCTGCGCAAGGCGTATCCGCAAGCCAACATCGTGGCGATCGACTACGATCCGGGCGCGACGAAGGTGAATCAGGAAAACCGGATCAAGCTGATGCTTTCGATCGCGCGTGAAAATTTGCATAAAAATGGATAATTCGAAAAAAATTCGTTTTATCCCTTTTTTATTTGTGTAAAGACGTGTAAAATAATGTATTAGATAGTAAATCTATATGAGTGAGGAAACATATGGCACAGATGAATGATGAATTGTACGAAGTTGAAGACATGGATGCGGACATTTCGCTCAAGGAGGAATTAGTCGAAGAGGCGAAGAATTTCGCCGAATCGTCCAACTGGAACGAGACGCAGCGCGAACTCTCCAACCTGAAGAGAAGATGGAAGCGAATCCACTATTGGGAATCGGATTATGAAGACCAGCTCAGAGACGAGTTTGAATCGGCTCTCGACGCGGTGTATGCAAAACGCAACGAAGTGTATAAAGAGGCGCAGACGATCAAGGAAAACCTGGTGAAGCGCGCGCAGGAACTGGCGCAGACCGACAACTTGAATAAAGCGAGCAAGGAAGCCAACGAGCTGATGGACGAATGGAAGAAGGCGGGTCACGCCGGACGGGAAACGGACGATAAACTGTGGGCCGAGTTCCAGGCTGCCCGCGATATTTTCTACCAGCGCAAGCATGAGGCGTGGGAGGAAATGCACGCGCAGTTCGACGAGGCGAAAAAAGCGAAGGAAGTGCTCATCGAGCGCGCCCGGGAATTGAAGGATTCCACGGAGTGGCAAAAAACGAGCAACGCGATGAAGAACTTGATGGATGAGTGGAAGAGCATCGGCCACGCCGGCAACAAAGTCGACGACGCCCTGTGGCACGAGTTCAACGACGCCCGTCAGGAGTTTTACACGCGCCGCAACGAGCATTACGACGAATTGTCCCGGACGCGTTCGGAAAACTACGCCAAGAAACGCGCGCTGGTGGAGCAGGCCAAGGCGGTCGCGGACGGCGGCGTGTACTCGCGTGAAAACACGGAGTTTATGAAGCAGCTTTCCAACGACTGGAAAAAGATCGGCTTCGCGGGACGCGAGCACGACGACCGGATCTGGGCGGAGTTCAGAGCGGCCAACGACTTGTATTTCGACGGTTTGAAAAAGATGAGCGAGCAGCGTCAGCAGGACTGGAAGTCCAGAATGATGGAGGCCCGCAATAAAAAAGTGGAGCTCATCAACAACCAGAAGCGGCAGATCGAGCGTCTGCAAAACGACATGTTCGGCCTTGTCAGCGAAGCGACGATGGCGGACATTCAGGCGGAAATCGACGATAAGGAAGACTTTATCGACGAGCTGGAGCAGCAGATTTCCGATATCGACGCCCGTTTGGAGGACTAATACGAAGAGAAGCCGGATTTTCCGGCTTTTTTTGAAAAACGATTGCCCAGTAAAACTGGATGTGATATAATCTGTTTACCGAAAATAATGTGTTTGTTTACGGGAGAAAAATTTTTTCTGATGGAACGGGACTTTTTTTGATTTTTTATCGTATATAAAGGGTAGGAGGTTAAAAAGAGAAAAGTGTGAAGGATGATATGTCCTTTTTTTCACGTGTTTTATTTGGTATAATAAAATACTGAAAGGGGAAGTTTTAATGACATATTATCAAATCCTGAAACAGCGAAGAATTGATTTAAAACTCTCCATCCAAGATGTGGCGGTGCAGACGCGGCTTGCGCCTGAGTACATCGCGGCCATCGAGGAAAATGATCTTGATGTATTTTCAGATGACTATTCATTTGTCCGATATTTCGTGCATGCCTACGCCAACGCCATCGGCGTGAACTGGGAGGCGATCTCGGTCGAAGTGGACCAGACGATCAAATACCACGCGCACAAGAAAAACATGGCGCTCACCCAGGCGCAGCGGCGGATCGTGGAAAACATGCCCAAGGCGCAGGCGTCCAAGCGCTCGCGTAAAAAACGGTCGCATTTCCAGTCGAGCATTTCCAGAGCCTCGCGCTCCCTGCACTGGTCGAAACGGAAACTGTCCCCGCTTGCCTTGTGGGGAATCGTCATCGTGGCTGGCGGTTTTTTGCTGACGAACATGGTCAGCTCGATGCTGAGCGCCAACGAGGCGAAGGCGAGGGAAACCGCCCGTCAGGCTGAATTGCAAAAAAAAGAACAGGAAACGCAGCGTTTGTCGCAGCAGAGAAAAGAAGCCAAGCTTGAAGAGGCGAAGACCGCATTGACTTTGAGCGAGACAGCCGATGTTCCCGATACCGTATATATCCATTCCGATCAGGCGATGCCCTGGACCGTGCAGTTAAACGTGTCGGTTCCTTCGGAAACAAAAATAGAAGTGTACAAAGGAGAAGAACTGGTGGCCGGCGACGCCGACCAGGCGCAGACCGCCGATTTCAGCACCGTGCTGGAAATCGGATCGGCCGAGACGTACCGGCTTGTCATTTCCTCCTACAAAAACAACTCCATCACGCTCAACGGCCAGGTCGTGGCGTATACGCCAAAGGAAGGCGGGCAGGACGAGCCGGCGCAGATCGAACTCGCGTTTGGCCAAAGCGCGCCGGTGGCGGACGAATCAAACGGATATGGCCAGTGGGACGCAAGCTGGTATGATGGAAGTACGGAAGACTACGCCTATGGCGAGGAGGCCGCGGACTATGGCTACGGCGATCCTTACGGCTATGGGGAATAGGAGGACATATGAATCTGCCGAATAAACTTACGATTTTGCGGATCGCGCTCGTGCCGGTGGTCGTGGCGGTGTATTTGTGCGTGCCGGCGGATGCCGGCATCGTCAACGCGGCGACGGGACTGGGCTTGCGCAATCTTCTTGTTTTGATCATTTTCGCTCTGGCGTCGATTACCGACTATTTGGATGGAATGCTGGCGAGAAAAAACAACTGGATCACGTCGTTTGGAAAATTCGCCGATCCGATTGCGGACAAGATGCTCGTGAACACGGTTTTGATCTTGCTTGTCTGGGCGCACGCGGCCAACGTGGTGGCGGTGCTGATCATGATCGCGCGCGACTTGATCGTGGACGGACTGCGGATGAGCGCCGCACAAAGCGGCGAAGTCGTCAGCGCGGGCTTTTTTGGAAAGCTCAAGACGGTTTTGCAGATGATCGCGATTCTTTTGCTGTTGCTGAACAACTGGCCGTTCGCCCTGATTGGCGTGCCTCTGGCTTCAATCGTGTTGTGGGCGGCGACGATCGTGTCCGTGTATAGCGGATGGATTTATTTTCAAAAACTGAAAAAATACGTTTTGGAGACGATGTGATGGAAGCCGTCAAGGAATTGATCGAAGTCGCCGGACAAAATGGCTGGACGATCGGCAGCGCCGAAAGTTTGACGGCGGGGCTCTTTAGCGCGACGATCGCGTCGTGCCCTGGCGCCAGCGCGGTGCTCAAGGGCGGGTACGTGACGTATTTCACGGAAATGAAAGAGCGGATGCTCGACGTGCCCGCTTTGCTTATCGAACGCTTTGGCGTCGTATCCAAACCTTGCGCGCGGGCGATGGCTCTCAACGCCCAGCGGCTCATGGATGTCGATTTCGCGGTTTCCTTTACGGGCAACGCGGGGCCGTCCGCAATGGAAGGCAAACCGGCGGGGCTGGTGTATTGCGCCGTGGCGAAACGGGAAGGAACGGTTTTTGATTTTCGTTTTCAATGGGATGGGTTGGCGCGTAACGAGATCCGCGCGCGGGTCGTGGCGGACATGGTCGCCAACACGCTGACCATCATGAAGGAGGAAAGTGAATGGCAAAAAAGACAACAGCTGCGGCCGCAGAAGTAAAAGATAAAGACAAACTGTTAAAAGATGTGTTGAACGAGATCGAGCGCGAATACGGAAAAGGCGCGATCATGAAGCTGGGGGACCGGGCGGCGACGGACGTCGAGCCGATTCCTTCGGGAAGCCTGCTTTTGGATCAGGCGCTGGGAATCGGCGGCTATCCGAAGGGACGGATCATCGAGATCTTCGGACCGGAATCGAGCGGTAAGACGACGCTGGCGCTCCACGCGATCGCGGAAGTGCAGAAAAAAGGCGGACGCGCGGCGTTTATCGACGCGGAAAACGCGATCGACCCGGTTTACGCGAAAAAGCTTGGCGTCGATATCGACGATTTGATTTTGTCCCAGCCGGATTCGGGCGAGCAGGGATTGAACATCATGCTCATGCTCATCGAAAGCGGCGCCGTCGACCTGGTCGTGGTCGACAGCGTGGCGGCGCTCGTGCCCCAGGTCGAGCTGGATGGCGAGATGGGAGACATGCAGGTGGGCGCCCAGGCGCGAATGATGTCCAAGGCGATGCGAAAGCTGGCCGGTTTGATGAACCACAATGAATGTACGGCGATTTTCATCAACCAGCTACGTGAAAAAGTGGGCGTGATGTACGGCAATCCGGAAACGACGCCGGGCGGACGCGCCTTGAAGTTTTATTCGTCGGTGCGGATCGACATCCGCAAGGCGGACGCGATCAAAAACGGATCGGATATCGTCGGAAACAAAGTCAAGGTCAAGGTCGTCAAAAACAAGGTGGCGCCTCCGTTTAAAAACGTGGTTCTCGAAATCATGTATGGCGAGGGCGTGTCGTACATTTCGGAGCTGGTCGACTTGTGCGTCGAAGCCGGTATTTTGAAAAAGGCCGGCGCCTGGTACTCGTACGAAGGCGAGAAAGTCGGACAGGGAAAGGAAGCGGCCAAGGAGTATATCAAAACGCATCCGGAACTGAAAGAGGAGCTGGAAACGCGTTTGAAAGCGTCCATGAACCCGCAAGTCGACGACACGCTGGAAATGGCGATCGAGGAAGACGAAGCGAAAAAAGACGGGGAAGCGGCCTCGGAAGAATAATTTGACACGGAAGGAAGTTCTTGGAACTTCCTTTTCTATGTTATAATTGAGGCACGGAAAAGAGGTCAGAAATGACAAAAGAAAATAGAAAAAAAGAAACCGCGCTTTCGCTGGACAAACCGGTCGTGTTCGTCGTGGACATGGTCAACGGGTTCTTACACGAAGGAGCGTTGAGCGATAAACGAATCGAAACGATCGTCCCGGCGATCGAAAAACTGATCCGGGACAAAGGCTATCCAGCCGTTTTTGTGTGCGACAGCCATACGGGCGACGCGCGCGAGTTCGCGGCGTATCCGCCCCATTGCGTGCAGGACAGTCATGAGGCGGCGGTGATCGACGCCTTGTCGCCATACGCCCGGGACGTGCTGCCTAAAAACAGCACGAACACGTTCATGGCGCCGGCGTTTCAACAGCGGCTTCCGGAGCTTTTGGAAACGTACCGCGATTTTGTGATCACGGGGTGCTGCACGGATTTGTGCGTGCTTCAGTTCGCGCTTTCGCTACAAAGCTATTTGAATGAAAACGACGATCGAAACCACCGGGTCATCGTGCCGGCCAACGCCGTGGAAACGTTTCATCTCGATGGAACCCACGAGGCCGAAGCGTGGAACGCGATGGCGCTGGCGAACATGGCGGCCAACGGAATCGTGGTTCCGGAAAGAATCGAGGACTAAACAATGGATGAACCAAGAAACCTGACGTTGGTCATGGACTTTTACGAGTTGACGATGAGTCAATGCTATTTTAATCAAAACAAAGATCTCGAAGTCGTTTTCGACTTATTTTACCGGAAAAATCCGGATGACGGAGGCCTTTGCGTGCTGGCCGGACTCGAACAAGTCGTGGAATACGTGAAAAATCTCCACTTTTCGAAAAGCGACATCGAGTATTTGGCGAGTCTGGGCCAGTTCAGCCCGGAATTTTTAGAGTATTTGTCCACGGTGCGCTTTACCGGGGACATCGACGCGATTCCGGAAGGGACGCCGGTGTTTCCGCATGAGCCGCTCATTCGCGTGCGGGCCAAGATCATCGAGGCGCAGCTTGTGGAAACGGCGATTTTGCTCGCGCTCAACCACCAGACGCTGATTGCGACCAAGGCGCGCCGCATCGTGCAGGCCGCCGAGGGACGGGCCGTCATGGAGTTTGGCGCCCGGCGCGCCCACAATTTCGACGCGGCCATTTACGGTGCGCGGGCGGCGTATATTGCCGGATGCGCGGGATCGGCGACGACGTACGCCGGCGAGAAGTTCCAAATTCCGGTGCTGGGAACGATGGCGCATTCGTTCATTCAAAGCTTTCCAAGCGAGTACGACGCGTTTTTGTATTACGCCAAGACGTATCCAGACGCGTGCACGCTGCTCATCGACACGTACTCGACGCTGAAATCGGGCATCGAGAACGCGATCAAAGTGGCGAAGGACTATTTGGAACCGAACGGGTACCGGCTCAAAGGGGTGCGGATCGACAGCGGCGACATGGCGTATTTGTCAAAGAAAGTGCGGGCCAGACTGGACGCGGCGGGCATGGAGGATTGCGCCATTGTCGTGTCCAACTCGCTGGACGAGTACGTGATCGAGTCGCTCATTCGCCAGCAGGGCGCGAAAATCGATGCGTTTGGCGTGGGCGAGAATTTGATTTGCTCTAAAAATTCGCCGGTGTTTGGCGGCGTGTACAAGATGGTCGCCATCAAGGAAGACGGGCGGTGGATTCCGAAAATCAAGATTAGCGACAACGTGGGCAAGGTGACGAATCCGGGTGTGAAAGACTTGTATCGTATTTACGATCGGGAAACGAAGATGGCGATCGCGGATTTGATGACGCTGCAAGAGGAAACGATTGATACAAATGCGGATTTGCGGATTTTCCATCCGATGAACCGGTGGAAGTACAAAGTCATTCCGGGCGGGACATACGATGTGCGTCCGCTGCTCGTTCCGGTTTTCAAGGCGGGCGAGCTGGTGTACGACTTGCCGTCGCTGGAGGCGGTTCGCGCCTACAGCAAGAGCGAGCTGGACACGATTTGGGACGAGATCAAACGATTCGCCTTTCCGCAGGAATACTATGTGGACTTGTCGGAAAAACTGCTGGATCTCAAACTGCGGCTGCTGGAGCAGTATCGCTAAAAAAAGGGAAAGCTAGAGTAGCTTTCCCTGAAGCATGGCGAGAATGATTTGAAACGCGGTGTTTTCGAACGCTTTCGTGTAAAGCATGCGGTGCGGCGCGCCTTCGACAAGGAGCAGACGCTTGCGCTCGTGCGGAATGCGCTTGTATTCGGAAACCGAGCTGGAATAGTCGATGACCTCGTCCTTTGTGCCATGCAGGATAAGGACGGGGCATTCGATGTGCGCGATGGACTCCTTGTACATGTTGACGATTTCGGTGAAGGCCTTTGTCTGGGCGCGGCTTGGCGACACCTTGCTGGAAGAGGACGAAGATGAAAACGTCTTTTTGGTCGCGGTCTTGGCCATCTGCAAATTGATGTAGTGGAAAGCCGGCGCCACGAGGATCAGGCATTTGACGGGAAAGAGCGTGGCCAGATAGCTGGCGATCACGCCGCCCATGCTGAACCCGAGCAAATACACTTCGTCGGTTTTGCGAAACGCGTTTTGGAGCGCCTGCTCGGCGCGTTCGATCCACGCCTTGATGTTCGCGTCGGTCGGATCGTTGATATCGTATAAATTGAATTGAACGACGTCGTAGTGGTTTTGTTTTAGGAAGGCGGCCAAATCATCCATTTCGTGCGATGTGCGGGCGCCAAATCCGTGAACGGTCACGACGACGGGCCGTTTTTTGAATTTCCAAAGCATTAAATCCCCCATTTCTTTTGCCAATTATAAAAAAGGAGAACGTATGAAAGCAACTCTTTTAATAAAAAATATAGAAAATCTATATACATGCAATCAAAAGAATCGAATCGAACATCATGCTTTTATCGCGCTTCACCATGATAAGATCATTGATTTCGGCCACCACGATCCTAAGAAATGGATCGACGACGCGACGCGGGTCTTGGACGCGCGCGGGGAATGCGTCGTGCCGGCGTTTATCGACTGCCATTTCAACAGTCCGCTCGACGAGCTGGACGGGGACCGGATGCGCAAGGTGTCGGACGCCTTGTACGCGATGCGGATGAACGGGATCTTGACGCTCATCAGCAAAGACCCTTCGATGCGGCGAAAGGAGCTGTTTCAGGAAGTGCTGACGTCCAGGCACAACCCGCGGATGCCGGTCATTCAAGGCATTCCGGACGAGAAGATCCGAATTCCGTTTTTGTTGTCGTGCGGGATGAACTCCCTGCCGCACAAGATGTACTCGATGCAGCCGCTCGCGTTCGTGCTTTACGTGTACCGGGGTGTCGGGGCGAGCGATTTGCTGCGGGCGATGACGTGCAACCCGGCCTGGGAGTTTGGCTTGCGCGATTTGGGCGTGATCGAAAAAGGCCGGCAGGGCGATTTGCTTGTGCTAGGAGCGCCGACGATCGAGGAGTATTTTTCCCAGGTTGGCAAGCAGGGCATCCACCGGATGATCAAGAGCGGCATTCAGTTTTATCCGGAGATATTGCGGTGCTGAAAATTTTTTCAGAAAGTCTTTGACATGATTTTGTAAAACTGTTAATATCTAACTACAAATTGATGTTGAAAAGAAGAGTAGTCCAACCCGGATGGATAGAGAGCTTTCGGCTGGTGGAAGAAAGCGTGAAGCGTTGGATGAACATGGTCTTGGAGTTGCGTGATCGAAATGTAGGTCGCGACGGTTTCGCCCGTTATCGTGATAGAGTATGGTTGTACTTGAGGAGGTCTTTTCCGCGAGGAGAGGACGAAAATAGGTGGTAACGCGAAATTCACTTTCGCCCTATGCGGGCGGAAGTTTTTTTTTGGAAAGGATGGATACAATGATCCGACTCGAACATGTCACAAAGACATTTCAAACGAAGGATGGCGATGTCCACGCGGTCAAGGATGTCAGTCTGGATATCAAGGAAGGGCAGATTTACGGCATCATCGGGTTTTCCGGGGCCGGGAAATCGACGCTGGTGCGCTGCATCAACCTTCTGGAGCGGCCGGAAGACGGCAAGGTCATTTTCGACGGCAAAAACCTGCTTGAGCTTTCCCCTTCGGAGCTGCGGGCCGAGCGTCAGAAAATGGGCATGATCTTTCAGCATTTCAATTTGCTGCGGGCGAAGACGATTTACGAAAACATCGCCCTGCCGCTGCGGATGATGAAAAAGGATAAAAAGGAAATCGACCGCAAGGTCATCGAGCTGCTGGAGCTCATCGACCTTGTGGAGCGCAAGGACTCGTACCCGTCGCAGCTGTCGGGCGGGCAAAAGCAGCGCGTGGCGATTGCCAGGGCGCTGGCGAGCGACCCGAAGGTGCTGCTGTGCGACGAGGCGACCAGCGCGCTGGACCCGCAGACGACGCAAAGCATTTTAAAGCTCATTAAAAAGGTGAACAAGGAAATGAACATCACGGTCGTGATGATCACGCACGAGATGCTGGTCGTCAAGGAAATTTGCGACCGGGTGGCGGTCATGGAAAACGGGCGCGTCGTCGAGAAAAACGACATCGTGCCGATTTTCGTCAACCCGATCGAGGAGATCACGCAAAACTTTATCAATACGACGAACAATTCGAACAAGATCAACGAGCTGATCGCCCAGAAGCATCCGCTGACGCAGCTCGAGCCGAACCAGCAGCTTGTCCGGCTTAAATACACGTCGGCAAATACGAAGGAGGCGCTCATTTCGCAAATTTCGCGAAACTACGGCGTCGACTGCTCGATCGTCTTTGGCAACGTGGAAGTCATCAAGGACGCGCCGCTGGGCACGCTGGTGACCGTGTTTACCGGCGAGGATGGCAAGATCAAGGAGGCGCTGGAGCGCTGCCGCGAGGAAGGCGTTTATGTGGAGGTGTTGAAACGTGGACATATTGATTGATTTCATTCCAAACGTCGTGAAGTACGCCCACCAGTTTCCAAAGGCGATCGTGGACACGCTTGTCATGCTGGCGTACTCGGGCATCATTTCGCTCGTGCTTGGACTCATTCTTGGCGTCGTCATCGTCGTGACGCGCAAGGGCGGGATTTTGGAAAACAAGGTGGTGTTCTTCGTGCTGGACAAGATCATCAACTTGTTCCGGGCGATTCCGTTTATCATTTTGGTGCCGATGCTTTACTTCCTGTCGCGTTTGATTTTCAACACGACGATTGGCATCAACGGCGCGCTCGTGCCGCTTGTGGTCGGGACGATTCCGTTCATGGCCCGGCAGATGGAGTCGGCGATGATGGAAATCGACGACGGCATCATCGAGGCGAGCATTTCGATGGGGATGTCCCCGATGCAAATCATCTTCCAGGTGTACTTGCATGAGAACATTCCGGGTATGATTCGCGGCATCACGATCACGCTGATCGCCTTGATCGGGCAGATCGCGATCGTGGGCGCGGTTGGAGCCGGCGGACTGGGCGACATGGCCATCCGCTACGGACAGCGCAACATGTACGACATCACGTACACGGTTGTGATCGTGATTTTGATTATCATTTCGATTATTCAGTCGATTGGTAATAAACTGGTCGAAAAAACGACCCATTGAGTTTTAAGAAAACAACAGAGGAGGACAATGAGATGAACAAATTTTTCAAACTGGCGGCTGCCGCCGGACTGGCTTTGGCTTTGACGGCTTGCGGATCAAGCGAAGGCGGAAGCGACGCGGAATCGAAGACGATCAACGTGGGCGCGACGACGTCGCCGCACGCGGTGATTTTGGAAGAGGCGAAAAAGATCATGGAAAAAGACGGCTACACGCTGAACATTACGGAATTTTCCGATTATCCAAACATCAACCCGTCGACGAGCGACGGCTCGCTGGATGCCAACTATTTCCAGCACCAGCCGTATTTGGACAGCTATAACGCCGACAGCAACCTGGCTGAAGGCGACGACGGCTACCTGGTGAGCGCGGGCTCGATCCACTACGAGCCAATGGGCGTGTACTCGCAAGAAGTGGAAGAGGTCAATTTGGACAACTTGAACGAGGGCGCGCAAATCGTCGTGCCAAACGACGCGACCAACGAGGCCAGAGCGCTGCTGCTGCTGCAGGATCTGGGCATTATCACGCTTAACGACGACGCGACGATCGACAAGGCGACGGTGGCCGACATTAAGGACAATCCGAAAAACGTGGAAATCGTCGAAATCGCGGCGGATCAAATTCCGGCAAGACTGCAGGACGCGGATGTTATTGTCGTGAATGGAAACTACGCGCTGGACGCGGATATCACGGATTCCTTACGCGCGCAGGAGGCGGCCGACAGCGACGCGGCGAAACTGTACGCCAACGTGATCGCGGTCAAAGAAAGCAACAAGGACAACGAAGCGGTGCAGGAGCTTGTCAAAGTGCTGAAGTCGGATGACATCAAGGCGTTTATCGCGGAAAACTTTGGCGACACTGTGCAGGCGGCGCAATAAGAGCACAAAGATCGGGAAACCGGTCTTTTCTTTTGGGTGGAATTTGGTAGAGTAAAACTATGGAACAAGCATGGAGAAGGAAGCGGCCGGTTGGATCCAAACTGGAAGAGGCTGGCTTTGAAAACAAAAACGGAGTGTGGGAAAAGCGCGTGCCAATTATGGCGGGCGACTTTGAGCTTGTCGTGCGCGTCGAAAACGAAGTCCCGTCGTTTCACGTGTTGGACGTGGCGTTTGGCGAGGAGTACATCGGCTACAAAGTGACGGACGGGGAGTTCGCGCTGCGCATGAAGGAGGAAATCGAGCGGGTGTTGAAGACAATCGCGCAGGAAGCCTTCGAGGACGTGTGGTTCGACAACGCGCAGGCGAACCGGATCGCACATCGTATTTTGGAGGCGTATGGCGACGAGCCGCAATTTTTGTTCAAGAACGACGAGCAGACGGGCGTCTTTCGCAACCCGGACAACGACAAGTGGTATGGCATCGTGCTGGCGCGCAAGGACAAAACGACGTTATTGAACGTGAAGCTGGACAAGGAGCGTGTGAAAACGCTGCTGGAACGAGAAGGATACGAGCCGGCGTACCATATGAACAAGACGTACTGGATCTCGATCCGGCTCGATGACACCTTGCCGGATATCGAGATCATGGAGCGGGTCGGGGAGAGTCACAGGCTGACGCAGACGAGCGCGAAAAGCTGGGTCATTCCATCCAAGCCGAGCGTGTACGATGTGGAAAAAGCGTTCAGGGAAAGCGACACGATCACGTGGCATCGCAAGGCGAGCATGCAAAAGGGCGATCTGGTGTTTATTTATTTGAGCGCGCCGATTCAGAAAATCCGGTTCGCGTGTCAGGTCGTGGAAGCCGACGAGAAAGCCAAACGAATGAAGCTAAGGAAAATCAAACGGTACGACGACGAGTTTCCGATCGAGAGGCTGAAGGAAAACGGCTTGCTGGCGGTGCGTAGCGCCAGGCATGTGCCCAAGGCGCTGGAAACGTTGTTGTTGGAGAAGATGGGAAAAACGTGACAAAACGTATGTTTTTTATTGATCGGACTTCTCAATAGGAGAAACTGTATTTTTTGTAGGAATTTAGAAAGCATGATATCTTAAAAAAGAAAAAAAGATTCTTAAACAAGAAGGGATTGAAGTTCCTTTTGAAATATTCAATGCGAAATATTCACAGCGGGATCAAGAGGCTCGAAGAAAGATGAAAGAGCTGATTGAATCCGATCGAAATACCGTTACGCATGTATTTAGCGATGTATTGAAGGAGAAAATATGAAACCTTATGCAGAAGTTTACTTAGACGATGTGGTGGAAACCCAAGGAAAATTATTCGAGTATGTGGCGGAGACATTTCCCGAAGCCGATTTTCAAAAATTTTGTGGAAACGTATATGAAAAGCAAGACCCGTCGATTTATTGACGATGGGCAGCCGTACGTAAACACAATGGATCCAGTGACTTTGTGGGAATATTTTCAAAAGGCGGATGGCTATAAAGTGAAAAAAGGGAAAACTCTTTTTGGATTTGTCCCTGAATGGATGGGAGAATTTTACGCGCTGTTTCAATGGGAAAACAAATTGTCCAGTGAAGAAACCATTCGTCAAGTTCCCTTTGATTTTTTGAAAAAAGCGTACCCGGGAGTGCATGATCTCGATTTGCGTCTAGCCGTGGATAAGGTTGGAGGAAACCAGCATGATTTGTTTTCACAATGTGGATGAGCCCAACGGCTATTTAGCCAACTGGTATGAGTCAAATTTTGCCGAGAATGGACAAACCTTTACATCGGTCGAACAATACATGATGTGGAACAAGGCCATTCGCTTTCACGACCAAAAGCGGGCCGATTTGATTTTGGCATCCAGCGATCCCGCGCAAATCAAACGGCTTGGACGGGAAGTGGAAGGCTATGACGACACCATTTGGAAACGGGCGATCAGATCATTGTGGAGTGCGCCGTAAAAGACCGGGTATGGGGAATTGGCTTGTCCATGCACGATCCCAACCGTTTCGACATGCGACGCTGGAAAGGGGAAAACCGGCTTGGTTTTGCCTTAATGGAAATACGGGAGGAAATGAAAACGTGATTTTGCGCAACCAAAATCACGTTTTTGTATGCGATTCGATTCTTAAAATAAGCGCTCGCCTAAATATTTGTCGTGAGGAGCGATTAAACATTTTTCAATGGATTTCCAATAGCTGTCATAAAGCTTTTTTTGCGCAATGCCGTAGTTTTCTTTCGTGTCAAATTCCCAGTACAGCATATATTTCACGCTTTTTACAATTCGTTTGATTTGAAGTGGCGGAAGACCTTCCTTAATTTGCTCCATGTCGATACGATATCCTCTTTTGGCGAATCGAAGCAAAAGCAATCCTTCTTGTTTTTCCAAAAGGCTTTTGACTTCAAGCATCAGAGCCTCAAATTCTTCCACCTTTTGCGGTTTGACTTGATAAATACATATTTCAGTAAATGGCATCTTCATTCCTCCTTATTTGGGCTATCGCGTTTCTCGATTTGTTTATATTTTACTATGCAAGATCTTCTTCTGGCAAAGTCCTATGCGAAAATAATTTGATAGATAAAGGCGGCGAATTGTTTTTTCTTTTAAAGATTCGCAAACTGCAAATAGTCATTCCAGCGTTTTTGTATGCGATACGCTTCCTGAAACGAACCCAGGGAACAATAGTAGTCCGATAGCAGGGGATACAAAACCATCTCGAGTTCCACATCCCGAAAATCGGGCAGTTTTTTAAAAAGTCGCTCAATCAAATAATCCGGCACGTTTTTATCATCCATTATACGTTCCAAAATGGTGAAAAACGAGTTGATGAAATTCACACGAGGGTCGGATGAAAAAGAATGTCGAAAACGAGTAATCGACTGTCTGGCCGATTGGATATCCCCTAGTTTGTAGTAGCCATACGCGAAGGTGATATAAATATCGGGAAACCGGCTGCCTAATCGTTCCGCTTTTCGGGCTTTCTCTATCGCTTCTTCGTATTTCCCTTGCAGGAGGGAACACCAGGAAGAGCTCGCGCAAATTCTAGAAATTATTTCTTTTTCATCAATTTGAGATTGAGAATGTTCAAGATTCCTATATATTTCCTGAGCTAGAGGATAGAGACCTAGCTTTATATAAAAATTTCCTTTGTTTAGCTTCGCATAAAGTAATCGACGATAAGCGCCCGCTTTTTCCAGACTGTGTTCGCATTCTTCTAAATATTGAAAAGCGCCTAAACATTTATATTGTTTATAAATAAGAATGAGATGGTAAAGAATCAGTCCGCGTAGGCCATCACAATTTGCTCCATGACAAAAACCAAGTGCTTTTTGGAAAGACTGAATTTGTCTCATAAACATTTGATCGTTTTTAAGGGAACCGGAAGCACCGTTTATGTCATATAAAAGGGCATAGTATCGAGGGTCGACAAAAAAATTTGAATCAATCAAATATTGAGTGGATTCCATACAGTCTTTTTCCTGAATGCATTCGTATATATTTTGAACTACCAAATAATGAAAGAAGGCGAAGGAATCCCTGTATTGTGAATGATCAATAAAATTCTCTATTTCATACATAGAAGAAGGGTAAGTGACAAAAATCAAAGACTGAATGCATTTGAAGACAAACGCGTCTGCATGATCCACTAAAGAGAGATCAAATGAAAAATGAAAATCAGGATCAAGATTTTCAAAAAAAGAAATGGCTTTTTTAAACGTCGCGTCATCCATTTCTTGTTTGCCGGCCTCGATTTTGCTCAAAGAAGAGTTGCTGATTCCGGTGTTTTTCGCTAAATCTTTCTGGGAAATTTCATAGTATTGCCGTAAATACTGCGTGTATAACGGATAAAAGGCTGTGTTTATTTTCATCTTTGAATCGTTTCTTCCTTTTGTTTATATATTATATATTGAAATTCTTTCTTTTTTATCTTTGTTTTGCTCAAAAAGAACATAGACATAAATACATATATATTGTATCATTACGCCATAAAAACAAGGAATTTTTTTAGAAGGAAAGGAGAGCGTAAAATGACAAAAGCACTAAAGATGATTGGAATATTGAACACAGGACTCGCCCTGCTGATTTTCATATTGAATTTTGGTAAGCCGATCCATTTGTATTTGATTGGAATGTCCGAACAAGGCGATCTTCAAAATTCGGCGTTTGTTTTCCTGCTTTACGGATTGCTTATGGGATTATCGGTTTTGTTCCAAAAAATCGGCTTGGAAAGTGGAAGCGAAGCGGGGGAAATTCAAATTTTCCAATATCGGTTTTTTGCTTCTGGAAACCCATCGGCTAAAAGGGTGGTTCGTCGCTTCTTTTCGATTTTGGCTTTGATCGTGCAAGGAATTTTACTGTTTCAGCTTGGCTGTATTTTCTTTCAAACCCGCCTGTCTGGCGCGTGGTTCGGGTACGCGGCCATCGGCTTCGTCGTCGCCGATTTGATGTATTTGTTTTTGAGTCTATACAAAAAATGAGATAGAAAAAAGGAGCGTTTTTTGCTCCTTTTTGTCTATTTCTTGTCCGGTGTCCAGCGCCCGAAGATGCCGCACGGCAGAACGCCCTCGTTGGTCGTAACCGGGAGCAGGTTTTCCCCCACTTCGATTTCTCCCTTTTGTTTGATGGCCCGCTTGAGCACCTCGTCGAGCGTGCAAAGCGAAAAGCCCGTCGTGTAGCAGTTGACAATCAAAAACAACGGATCGTCGCTGAGCAGCTTGGCCGCCTCGCTCACGAGCTCGTACAGCTGGTTTTCCAGCTTCCACACTTCGTTTTTCGGCCCGCGCCCGTAACTTGGCGGATCCATGACGATGCCGTCGTACTTGCGTCCGCGACGGATCTCGCGCTGGATGAATTTCAGCACGTCGTCCACGATAAAGCGGATCGTATGGTCTTCGAGGTGGTTGAGGCGCATGTTTTCCTTGGCCCATTCGTTGATGCCTTTGGATGCGTCCACGTGCACGACTTCCGCCGCGCCCGCTTTGGCGCACGCCATCGTCGCGCCGCCCGTGTAGGCGAACAGGTTGAGGATCTTGATGTCCTTTCTGCCGTTTTTTTCCGCCTTTCGAATCGTGTCCATCATAAAATCCCAGTTGCTTGCCTGCTCAGGAAACAGGCCTGTGTGCTTGAAGCCGGTCGGGGAAATCTTGAACCGCAAGTCTTTGTACGCGATCGTCCATTCCTCTTTTAATTGTTTTTTGTATTCCCAGCTGCCGCCGCCCTTGTTGGAACGATGGTAGACGGCGTCCGCCTTGTTCCATGGCGTTTCCTGCTCGATCGGCCAGATGGCGACCGGATCGGGACGGCGCAGCACGACGTCGTTCCAGCGTTCCAGCTTTTCTTTATTGCCGGTGTCGATGACTTCGTAATCGACCCAGTCCTTTGCGATTTGATTCATAAAACAGCTCCTTTGCGTCGCTTTCATTATACTCGAAACGCCCCCAAAAGCCTAAACAATCGCTGTGGAAGAAAGAAGGGATTCGTTTTTGGCCACCATAGTCTTGGGTGCGCGCATGTGGTATACTAGGACTTGATTAGAGATGAGGAACCACAATGAATGCAATTTGTAAATATACGCGCGCTTTTGTGCTGGCCGGCCTGCTCGCCTTCGCCATGCCGCTAAGCGCGTGTTCTAGCGGCAAACAAGCCGATCGCGAAAAGACGGAGGAAAAGGCCGTCAAGTACACCGTGAAGGAAAACGACACGTATTGGGCGCCCGAGGATCCGACCCAGTACATCGCCAAGACGTACGACGACGTCACCGCCACGCTGGGGGCGGCGGACCAAAAACAAGCCGAAGCCGTCGCGAAGGCGTTTCTCGCCGATTTCTTCACGCTGTCCAACAAAGACAACGACGGCGACATTGGCGGACTGGACTACATTCCTTCCGCCAGCGTCGAAGCGTTTTCCGAATACGCCAAATACTACTACTACAACAACTACGCCCAGATTTTAACGAACGAGGGAAAAGCGGCGCTGCCGCAAGTCGTGAACGTCAAGCTCACCGACATGGCGCCGGCCAAAGTGTCGTATCTTGACAAAGAGTACGACGGCTACACGATGAACGCCGCGATGGAATACGCCGACAGCAGCGAAGCGTCCAACTTTAAAACGAACGCGAAATGTACGATGATAAAAATGAAGGACGTCCACTACGTTCCGGGCTCGGATGTGACGAGCACGAAGGAAGCGGGCGAGCCCAAAGATGTGTATCGTATGATTGCCGTGGAATGATACAAGACACTTCGGTGTCTTTTTTTGGAGGAATAGAAAAATGTATGTACAACTCATATGCAAAGACCGCAATGAAAAAGAAATGAATGAACTGTATGAAGTGCTCGGCGCCTTGTGCGAGCGCGAAGGCGTGCAAATCGAGGACCGGGGCGCCAGCGTCGAGATCCTCGTGTGTCCGCAAGGGAAAATCGTCGTGACCGAAGACGACATGACGATGGTCATGACCGCCAACACCCGCCACGCCGGCGCGGGCTTCCACGCGTTTGTCGTCGACTTGTTCAAAGACATCGAGGAGGAAGTGCCCGGCGAGTACGAGCTGATCGACGATTTGGAGTACGCCAATGACGAGGATTTCCACCGCCTGCATCATGTGTATGAAAACGAGCTCGACTACATACGCAAGCTGCTGCTGACCGATCCCGCGTTTCGCCAAAAAAACTACTTGTACGACGAAACGTACTTTTTGCCTATGGAAAAGGAAAACCGCGTGCTGACTTCGATTGGCGACATGGACCGCGACACGTTCATGCACAAGGAGCTGCACGATTTGATGGACGCGTTTTACGTATGGAACGACTGGGACCGGGACGCCCGGTTTTACCGCAACGCGGCCTTGACGCTACTGGCCAAAGAAGGCGTGGGCGCCTACACGAACATGAACGAGCAGACGAAAAAAGTCGCCAACGAAGTGTGCGACGACTTGGAAATCGCCCATGAAAAAGATCCGGAGCTGCCGCTTCCCGTCAAGGAATACACCGAGCTGGTCGACTTGCTTGGCCGGGAAAACAAGCTCAAAGACGCGCCAAAAATGGAAAAGGACGCGATCCAGTACCGAACCGAAGACGTATACCATTTGTTCGACGACGCCAGAATCGTCGCGCCCGGCGCCGCGGAACGAAGCTATGACCCCATTACGAAATCGGTCAATCTCATGGCACCGTATACCGACGACGGGCAGTGGTCGTGGCTCATCCAGGCCAGCACGCACCCGGACATCGTGACGAATCGAAAGGCGCTCGAGGAACAGGAGCCCGAGCTGGTGGATGGCAAAAGCATCTGGTTCGACGACTGGATGGAAGACGGCTACTACGTTTTGGAAGCGATGCTTCGTTACGACAACCGCACGCTCTACTTCCACGATGTGGCGGTTTCCGAGCGGGAAATTCCGTATTTGAAACAATGCGTTCGCCAAAGCGGTTTTATGAGTGAATAAAGAAAAGGAAAGTTCAGGAAAGAGAAATGACAACATGGAAGGAAAAATGGGAACGGGACATTGAAAAGCCCAATCCTGAGATCCTGGAAAAATTCCAGGCCAAGTCGCAGGAGTTTTTGACGTGGATGACGTATTATCGTTCGGCTTTACGCGAAGTGGAAACGAAGTTCCAGATTTTAGCGGATGAATGCGCGCTTCTAAACGACCGCAATCCCATCAACGACATCCAGACGCGGCTCAAGTCGCCCCAAAGCATCACGAACAAGCTCCAGCGCAAAGGCCTCGCGCTCACGAAGGAAAACATCGAAAACGAAGTGCTCGACGTGGCCGGCGTGCGCGTCGTCTGCTCGTTTATCGACGACATCGACCGGCTCGCCAAGGCGTTTTTGGAACAGGACGACGTGCGGCTCGTCAAAAAGAAGGACTATATCCGCCACCCCAAGCCCAATGGCTACCGCTCGCTCCATCTAATCGTGGAGACGCCCATCTTTTTGATGCATGAAAAGAAAATGATGAAAGTCGAAGTGCAGCTACGCACGATCGCGATGGAGTTCTGGGCCTCGCTCGAACACCAGATGCGCTACAAAAAGGACTTGTCCAACGAACTCGTCGAGTCGCTTTCGGAACATTTGTTCCAGTGCGCGGAAATCAGCTCGCTGCTCGACACCCACATGCAGACGATTCGCAACAAAATCGACTACGAAACGTTCCTCGCCGAAGGGGAAAAGCTCGCCGACGAGTGAAGCGACACAAGAAAATCCCGACAGGAAATCCTGCCGGGATCTTTTTTATCCATTTTTTTCTATTCCGCTGTTCCGGTATCCGCCGGCGGCGTGACCGGTTCGGATGGTGTCGTGGAACCGCCATTATCGCCCGTACCCGGATCGGTGGCTGGTGGCGTCGTCATTCCACCCCCATCGCCCGTGCCCGGATCGGTGGATGGCGGCGTGGTTGTCGTTCCATCTCCATCGCCCGTGCCCGGATCGGTGGCCGGCGGCGTGACCGGCTCGCTCGAGCCCGTGTTTTCGCCTCCCGTGTCCGGCACATAGTCCGGCTGGGAAGGGACGTAATAATCGTAAACCGGCGCTTGCGGAACGACGATTTCAATGTTGTTGGTTTGCGCCCGCTGTTCGGAAGCCCCCGCGTTGGAAGAATCCACCCGGTCGATGCCGTAGTACACGCTGTACGGGTTGAGGCGGTCGGCCGCGGCGCTCGTAATCATGAACTCGCTGACGCTTTGATCTTTCGGGTATTTGATCGTGCATTGCGGGTTCGTGCTCAAGTTGAACGCGAAGTTTTTCATCGGCGACGAGTCGTACATGCGCTGGTAGGCGTTGTACACTTTCACGATGTCGCCAGGACTGAGCAAGTAGCAGCTCAGCGGCAGACTTGGCATCGAGACGGTCGTCAGCGTCGCGTCCGTTCCGCCCTTGAGTGTGATCGAATCCACGCTCCACGGCTTCACGTCGCGCAGCTGTTTGGAAACGAACGACTGGATGGCCGAAAGCGGCATGTTGGTCGCCACGTATTTGCTGGCGACATTCATCAAGTCGTTGATGTGGGAAATGCCTTCGGCCGTCGTCAGCTTTTTCATGATCGCCTGAATGATTTGCTGCTGGGCGTTTTCGCGACCCGTCGTGCCATAGCCTTCCGTCTTGCGGTGGCGGGCGTAGGCGAGCGCCTCTTTGCCGTTGAGCGTCTGCATTCCCTTTTTCAAATAAATCTTGTCGCTCTTTTTAAAGCTGCGGTTCTCGTCTTGCTCGTTGAAGTCGATTTTGACATCCACGTCCACGCCGCCCAGCGCGTCCACGATATGGATGAGCGACTGGAAGTTCACCTTGGCGTAGTAGTCGATGTCGATGCCAAACGCCTCCTCGATGCCCTCCATGCTGTTGAGGGCGCCGTCGTTGCCCAAATGCGTCAGCTTGTCCGACCCGTTTTCCAAAGCGGGATTGGGCACATAGCTGTCGCGCGGAATCGACACCGTCGTCATCTGGTTGTTTTGCGGATCCACCATCACGAGAATGTTGACGTCGCTGCGCGCGTCGATCGAAGGATCGTCCCCTTCGTCGATGCCGGCCACGTAGACGACAAACGGCTCTTTGGAAATGTCGATGTTCGACGTCACCGGCGTGATTTCGCGCTCGGCCTTGAACGTCTCGATCGTCTTGGTGTCCTTTTCAATCGACTTGTACTCCTCGCGCAGCAGCGAGATCCGGTTGTGCGGAATGAGCAGGCCGTCGATCTCGCCGGCTTGTAGCTTCTCGTACAGTTGCTGGTAGTCGTTCATGTCCACGTACTCGACCGTGGCGGTTTGCGTGTTGATGTCTGCCATCGCCGCGCTGGACGCAAACGAGTCCGCGTGGTTCGAGTAGCCGATTTTCTTTTTGGCGAAATCCTCGACGGAATCCAGACTGGAATCGGCTTTCGTGAGCAAGTCGATCTGGATCACGCTTTGTCTGGCGGACGTGATGTCGTTGAGCGTCACGTACGTGTTGTTGAGCGTGTAGGCGCCCAAACCGGCCCCCGCGATATACAGCAGCAGGACGATTCGATACAGCGTCGCTTTCCAGCCGCCGCTTTTTCGCTTGATCAGCAAAATGAGCAAAATCAAAACGAAAGCGAGCAGGACGCCGGCAATGCTGAGCACGATTTGCAGTTCGAACATGCTCAAACGATATAGACAAAACAGCAAAAAGACCGTCACGGCCAAAGCCAGGACCCATTCGATCCAGTCCAGCCATTTTTTCGGCGTTTTCGGTTTCTTCGGTGTCGTATCTATAGGGGGTTGATTCAGGACGGATACGTCCTTCTTTTTCACTTTTTTCATAAAATCACCAAGTTTATAGTACCATCTTTGCACCCAAAAGAAAATTCCGAAACGGGAAACCGGGGCGGATTCGGACAAATCCAAGAATTTCCCGAGCGAAACCATGAAGTATGGTAAAATGAAGAACGGTGATAAATTATGCTTGAAACAAGTTTACATACATTAAACGAGCCGCAGCGCGAAGCCGCGACGACGATCGACGAGCACGTGCGCATCATCGCCGGCGCCGGATCAGGAAAAACCCGCGTCCTGATGGCCCGCATCGCGTACTTGATCAACGAAGTCGGCATCCTGCCATGGCGCATCATGGCCATCACGTTCACGAACAAAGCCGCCAACGAGATGAAAGAGCGGCTGCGCGCCATGATTGGCGATGTCGCTTCGGATGTGCGCATCTCGACGATCCACTCGCTTTGCGTGCGCATCCTGCGCGAGGACGGACAGGCGCTCGGCTACCCGAAATCGTTCGCGATTCTCGATCCCGACGATCAAAAGTCCATTTTGCGCCGGCTCGTCAAGGAAAACGGTATCGACAAAAGCGAAGCCGCCCCCGGCGCAGTCATTTCCTATATTTCCAACAACAAGTCCTCGGACGTCTCCGTCGAGCAGGCCCAGAAGCTGGCCGGGCGGCACCACAAGACGTTCGCCTTCTTGTACGAGCACTACGAAAAGACCCGCAAGGAAATGAAAGCGATGGATTTTGACGACTTGCTCCGGGAAACAGACCGCCTGCTCAAAACGGAGCCGGCAATCCGCGACAAATGGCAAAACCGGCTGGAGTACATTCACGTCGACGAGTTCCAGGACGTCGATCCGATCCAGTATTCCATCATCCGGCAGCTTTGCGCGCCCGCGACCCGGGTGTGCGTCGTCGGCGACCCCGACCAGACGATTTACACGTGGCGGGGCGCCAGCGTGGATATCATTTTGCGCTTCGACCAGGATTTCGTTCCTTGCCGCACCATTATTCTTAACGAGAACTACCGTTCGACCCGCTCCATTTTGGAGGCGAGCAACCAGCTGATCGCCAACAACATGGACCGCATCGAAAAGGAGCTGTTCACCAGCCGCGAGGAGGACGAGCCCATCGTGTACCACGAGGCAATCGAAGACAGCGAGGAGCCGTTGTTTGTCGCCCGCAAGATCCAGGAATTCCACAAGCAGGGCGTCGCCTACAACGACATCGCCATCCTGTATCGCTCCAACTACTTGTCGCGCGCTTTTGAAAAGGCGTTTCGCTCGATTGGCCTTCCGTACCGCATTTATGGCGGCATCCGCTTTTACGAGCGGCAGGAAATCAAGGACATCTTGTCGTATTTGCGGCTTTGCACGGATGTTGACGAGGACGATCCGGACCGCTTCGCGCTCGATCTGGCCGTGACGCGGGTCATCAACGTGCCCAAACGAAGCATTGGGGAAAAGACGCTCGACAAAATCCGGGCGCAGGCGTCGGCCGAGCATTTGAATTTGTACGACGTCCTCTCGCATCCGGAAGGGTTCGCCAAATCGACGACCGCCAAGCTCGTCAAGTTTTACGACATGATCGAGGACTTGAAAGCCATACGGCACGCGTCCGGGCTACTGGCGATGTTTGACGCGCTGCTGGAAAACAGCGGCTACAAAGCGATGCTAGAAGGGACCAAAGAGGAAGACCGGCTCGAAAACATCATGGAGCTTCGTTCCGATATCGCCGACGCCCTCAAAGCCGATCCGAACACGACGCTCGAACAGTATTTGCAGGATATCGCGCTCTTTACCGACAAAGAGCAGGAAGGCGCCGGTGAAGGCGGGGTGACGATGATGACCGTCCACGCCTCCAAAGGGCTGGAGTTTCCGGTCGTGTTCGTCGTTGATCTCAACGACGGCATCTTTCCTAGCGGCCATTCGCTGGACGAGGGAGGAAAACGGGCTTTGGAAGAGGAGCGGCGGCTGTTGTACGTCGCGATGACCCGCGCGAAAAAAAGCCTGGTCGTCACATGGAGCAACGGATTCAGCTACGTGCTTCAAACCTTCAAAACGCCATCGAGGTTTTTGATGGAGCTGCCGTACGCCAGGCAAAGCGCGCCGGTTGCCGCGCCGTCTTCCAAAAATAAAAAAGCGGCCGGCAAATACCGCCGGGGCGATGTGGTCGACCACGACAAGTACGGCCAGGGCGTTGTCGTCGACATCGACGGGACGGTTGGCAAAGTGGCGTTTGGCCACAAATTCGGCATCAAAAAAATCGACTTGTCGCATCCCTCGATCCATAAAGCATGATGGAACCGGCCCGTTAGTGGTATAATTAAGGTTCAAGGTGGAAATACAATGAGGACACAACTGACAGAACAACAACGAATCGAACAGCTGCGAAAGCTGCTGGAAAAATACGCCATAGAATATTACGACAACGACGCGCCCAGCGTCAGCGACCAGGAATACGACCGCCTGATGCAGGAGCTCATCGCTTTGGAGGAAAAGCATCCGGAACTGGACGATCCCAACTCGCCAAGCCGCCGCATTATCGGCCAGGTCATGGAAGGGTTTGAAAAAGTCGTCCACGCCCAGCGCATGCTTTCTTTGGGCAACGTCTTCAACAAAGAGGAAATCGAAGAATTCGTCAACCGCGTCGCCAAGGAGGCGAAGGACCCCGAATTTGTCGTCGAATGCAAGTACGACGGACTGGCCATGTCGCTAGAATACGAAAACGGCCGCTTCGTGCGCGCCGTGACGCGCGGGGACGGCGTGACGGGAGAGGATGTCTCCAACAACGTGCGCACCATCGCCAGCATTCCGATGTACATCGACACCAGGGAACGCGTCGAGGTGCGCGGCGAAGTGTATATGCCGAAAAAGAGCTTTGAAAACCTCAACACGCTGCAGGCGACGCTTCATTTGCCGCTGTTCGCCAATCCGCGCAACGCGGCCGCCGGCTCGATCCGCAATTTGGATTCGACGGTTTGCCTGCATCGAAAACTCGACGCGTACTGGTACTATTTTCAAAACGCCCGCGATTTTGGCTTGCGCACGCAGGAAGCGGCGCTGGACGCGATGAAAGACATGGGCTTTCGCGTCAATCCGATTCGCAAGGTGTGCAAAACCGCCGACGAGATTTACGATTTCATCGAGGAAATCGGCCGGCAGCGCGGCGAGCTTCCGTACGAAATCGACGGCATGGTCATCAAGCTCAACGACCTCGAGGACCAGCAGCGCATGGGCATTACCGCCAAGGCGCCCCGCTACGCGACGGCGTACAAGTTTCCGGCCGAAGAAGTGCAAACCCGACTTCTGGACATTTTCGTCAGCGTGGGCCGGACCGGCCGGATCACGCCCAACGCCGTTTTGGAACCAGTCCGCGTGGCGGGCACGCTCGTTTCCAAAGCGACGCTGCACAACGAGGACATGATCAAGTCCAAAGACTTGCGAATCAATGACATCGTCGTCATCCGCAAAGCGGGTGAAATCATTCCGGAAGTCGTCAAAAGCGTGCCCGAGCGCCGTGACGACACCCAGATCCCCTACCAGTATCCAACTGACTGTCCGGTGTGCGGCAGCAAGCTTGTCCGGCTCGAAGGGGAGGCCGAGCATTTTTGCATCAATCCGGACTGCCCGGCCCGTATCGTCGAAAGCATGATCCATTTCGCCTCGCGCGACGCTATGGACATCGACTCGCTCGGAGACAAAAAGATCGAACAGCTGCACGAGTGGCATTTCCTGAACTCGATCGAGGACATTTACCGCCTGCATCGCCGCCGCGAAGAGCTGCTGGAAAAGAAGGGGTATTCGCAAAAAGGCGTCGACAAGCTGCTGGAGCACATCGAGGCATCCAAAAAAAGGCCTCTCGCCAACTTGCTTTTTGGATTAGGCATCCGGCTGGTCGGCAAGAAGGGGGCCGCGATTTTGGCGGAGCACTTTGGCAGCATGGACGCCATTCGCGCCGCCAGCGAAGACGAGCTGGCCGCGGTCAAGTTTATTGGCGGCGTCACCGCGCAAAGCATCCGCGCCTACTTCTCGGAGCAGGAAAACGTCGAGCTGATCGAGTTTTTGAAGCGGGAAGGCGTGAACATGACGCAGGAGCGCGCCGAGAAAAAAGAGTCGGTTTTCACAGGAAAAACGGTGGTGCTGACCGGCAGGCTCAAGATGGCACGCAACGAAGCGAAAAAGATTCTCGAATCGCTTGGCGCCAACGTCGCGGGTTCCGTTTCGAAAAAGACGGACTATGTTATTTACGGCGAGGACGCCGGCAGCAAGCTGGCCAAGGCGCAGGCGCTCGGGGTGCCGCAAATGAGCGAGGAGCAATTCGAACAGGAGGTGGACAATGCGAAAGCGTAAACGCTGGCCGCTGGCCGCGCTGGCTTGTCTTTGTCTGACGGGCTGCGACATCGCCAACACGCGCGACGCGTCGTATTTGACGTCGGGCGACTACACGGCGGCGCTGCCGTTTCAGGAAAACGACACGCGCGTCAAGCACGTTTCCCTGATTTCGGATATGGATGTGCGCATGCAAATGGAGGAAGGGCTGATGGACTTGTCCAGGCAGTATTTCTCGCCCAACGACGTCGCCTTCCGCTCCCACACGTTTTTGGACTATGACGAGCTGGACGCCACGGATGGCTCGCGCGGCTTGCTTGGGACGCTGCGCGACGGCAATCCGAACGGCTTGAATCCCAACGCCAACGAGGAGTTCGACACCGGCAACGGCGTCGTGCAGGGCGGGATCATCCTCGTGGATATTTACGAGCTGGACTGGTACGCCAACGACCGCCTGGCGGGAATTTCGCTAGGTTTGATCGTCAACGACAAGATCAACTACAACAACCAGGACTACGAGATCACGCCCGAGAAGATGGAAAACTATTTGAATGTCACGTTCAGCAAGCTTGTCACGTACATGCGCGAGCGCTTTAACGAGGTGACCGTCAACGTGCCGATTTTCGTGGCGGCCTACGAGCTCGATTCCGATCCGCTCACGTCTTCGCCGGGTGGCTATGTGTACGATGGCTACTTCGATGGAACGAACAGCACGTTCCACAACCTCGACCAGACGCAGGCGACGGTGCCAAGCGCGAAATTCACCGAACTCGACCCGGAAATGGCGGCCGATTTTACGGAATTTAAAAACGCGCTGCTCAATGTCCTGCCCGACGCCACGTACGTGACGGGCGAGGCCAAGCTGAACAAGGGCGTGACGCAAAAGCTGTCGCTGACGGTGACGGCCCACGGCAAGACGCTGGCCGAAGTCATGGCCATCACGCAGGAGGCCAAGGAAAAGATGAATTTGTTTACCGATACGGAGTGCGCGTATGTGGTTACGGTCAAAAACGACGACGATGTCTACGCCCTCATGCGGCGGGCCAAGGACTCGACGAACGTGCTCATCACAACGGCGATATAAAAGGAGAAACAATGGAAAAATTCAGCAACGAATATTTTAAAAAACTCGCGAACGATTTGAAATTCGATCTTAGCGACGAGGAAATCGAGGCGTTGAAAAAGGATTTCATCGCCCTGGAACAGCAGGTGGAGCTGTTTGATTCGATCGACACGGCAGGCGTGGAGGCGATGGTGTACCCATTCGAGACGCCGACTGTCTACGTGCGTGAGGATGTCGTCGAGAAAGTGCTCGACCAGAAAGACGCGCTGAAAAACGCGAAAGATGTCAGAATGGGACATGTCCATGTTCCGAAGGTGGTAAAGTAGGATGAAGATCAATGAACAACGCAGCGCGAGCGAAACGATCGCGCGCATGAAAGCGAGCCAGCCGGTGCTCAACGCCGTCGTTTCCTTTTACGACGATCCAAAACCGGAAAGCGAAACCGGAAAGCTGGCCGGCGTGAACGTCGTGCTCAAAGACAACATCAACACGAAGGATCATGTCACGACGGCCTCGAGCCGGATTTTGGAAAACTATGTCCCTGTTTACGACGCGACGATCGTGAAAAAGCTCAAAGACGCGGGCGCCGTCATCGTGGCTAAAGCGAGCATGGATGAGCTGGGCATGGGCGGAACGAACAAAAACGCGCTCACAGGCGCCGTGCACAATCCATACGATCCGTCCCGGATCTCGGGCGGAAGCTCGGGCGGAAGCGTCGTGGTCGTGGCGGCCGATCTGGTGCCGCTTTCGATCGGAACCGATACGGGCGACTCGATTCGCAAGCCGGCCGCCTACAACGGGGTCGTGGGCGTCAAGCCAACGTATGGCCGCATTTCCCGCTATGGCATCATTCCTTACGCCAGCTCGCTGGATCACGTGGGCTATTTCACGACGAACGTCAAAGACGCGGCGCTGGCGCTTGAAGTGCTGGCGGGCCGGGACGACCACGACATGACGTCGTCCAACGAGCCGGTGGGCGCGTACAGCGAGGCGCTGAATGGCGACTTGAGCGGAAAGACGATCGCGATTTTCAAGACGGTCAACGACGAGGTGCAGGACGAAACGATCCGCTCGGCGTTCGCGGCGCTCGAGGAAAAACTCAAGGCGGCCGGCGCGACGTTGGTGGAGCGCGAAATGCCGCGCGAGTATATGGAGCTGATCGCGCCGGTTTACCGGACGATCGCCAACGCGGAAGCGACCGCGAACCACTCCAATTTGGATGGCATCCGATTTGGACGACGCGTGGATGGCGACTCGGTGGAAGATGTGATGACGCGTTCGCGGACCGAAGGATTTTCCAGCTATGTCCGGGCGCGGTTCGTGATCGGCTCGTATTCCTTGTTTGAGGAAAACCAGGACCGGCTGTTTCGCAAGGCGCAAAAAATCCGCCGTCTGCTGGTGGACGCGTACGCGAAGATGTTCGATGGCGTGGATGGCGTCCTTTCGATCGCGGCGCCGACGATCGCGCCGCACATCGAGGAGAGCGCGGACTTGCGTTTTGGCGCTTCGTCTTTCGCGGAAGAGCATATGCAGCTAGGCAACTTTTCCGGCTATCCTTCGATGACGCTGCCGCTTGGCAAAGAGGATGGCATGCCGTTTGGCGTGCTGCTGGCGTGCAAGCCGTTTGAAGAGCAGACGATGTTCGACTTGGCGCAGGGCATCGAAGAGCTGACCGGACTGGCCAATCAGGTGAAAGAGGGGTAGAGCATGAGCAACTATTTTGTAACGATCGGAATCGAGATCCATTGTGAATTGAAAACGAAAACGAAGATGTTCTCCAGCGCGCCGACGTCGTTTGGCGAGGTGGCCAACACATGCGTCAACGAAATCGACCTGGGCCATCCGGGAACGCTGCCTTGTGTCAACAAGCACGCGATCGAGCTGGCGATCAAGGCGTGCACGGGCATGCACTGCGTGATCGACCCGCTTGTGCGTTTCGACCGCAAAAACTACTACTATTCCGATTTGCCAAAGGGCTATCAAATCACCCAGCAGTTTTTCCCGATTGGAAAAGACGGCTACGTGGAAATCGACGTGGATGGCGAAAAGAAAAAAATCGGGATCGAGCGCATTCATATGGAAGAGGACACCGCCAAGCAGTTCCACAAGGAAACGGGAACGTATATCGACTTCAACCGGGCGGGAACGCCATTGATTGAAATCGTGTCGCGGCCGGATATGCATTCGGCCAAGGAGGCGGCGGCCTATGTGGAAACGCTGCGCAAAAACCTCTTTTATCTCAACGTGTCGGATGTGAAAATGGAAGAGGGAAGCATGCGCTGCGATGTGAACATTTCCCTAAGCGCCGATGAAAACACGCTGGGAACGAAGGTGGAGATCAAAAATCTGAACTCGATCGCCAACGTGCAAAAGGCGGTGCAGGCGGAAATCGAGCGGCAGTCGGCGCTGCTGGACAGTGGCGAAGCGGTGGAGCAGGCGACGCGTCGTTTTGACGAGGCGCAGAAGACGACGATCCTGATGCGGAAAAAAGAAGGCAACGTCGACTACAAATACTTCCCGGAACCGAACATTTTCCCGATTCAGCTGGACGCGGCGTGGATCCAAAACATCCAGGACCATTTGGAGGAGCTGCCGGACGCGCGAATCGAGCGGTTCATGCGCGACTATGGATTGAACGACTACGACGCTGGCGTGCTCGTGGCGGACCGGGCGATGGCCGACTACTTCGAGGCGGTCGCGAAGCAGACGAAGGAAACGAAGAAGGCTGCCAACTGGATCATTGGCGATATGTCGGCGTGGCTGAACAAAAACGCGAAAAATTTCGAAACGATCGAAGTCGAGCCGCAGGCGCTCGCGACGCTGATCGACTTGATTTCCAAGGGCGAGATCAGCGGCAAGCAAGGCAAGGTCGTGTTCGAGGAAGTGATGCTGGGCAAGGATCCAAAACAAGTCGTCGAGGAAAAGGGCATGAAGCAGGTGTCGGACGACGGCGCGATTTTGGCGCTCGTCAATTCGGTGCTGGATGCCAACCCGCAATCCATCGAGGATTATAAAAACGGCAAGGACCGGGCGATTGGCTTCCTTGTCGGGCAAGTGATGAAAGCGTCGAAAGGACAGGCGAATCCGAAGCGAACGAACGAGCTGATTCGTGAAGAGCTCGCCAAACGATAGGAGAGAAAGATGCCGGATTTAAAAAAATTCCAACTGAAAAAGAAAACGCCGTCGAAGCAGAAGGTGAAGCAAGGGCATAAGCTGGTGTGGCTGACGTTGATCATTATCGCGATTCCGTGCGTGCTGGTCGGGTACGTGCTCATTACGAGCATGGAGCAGCAAAACCAGCCGGTCGTGGGCAACCGGTTCCAAAAAGGGGACATCGACCCGAAGATCACGCAGGACCAGCTCGACCAGCTTCAGGCGAGCCTGAGCGAAATCGGAGGCGTGGAAGGCGTGACGGTCAACTTGAAGTCGGCGACGTTGCGCGTCCATCTCAACGTCATGGACGACGCGAGCCAGGATCAAATCAACGCGATCGTGGACGAGGCGTACAACCGCGTGGCCGCGATTTTGCCAATCGAAACGTACTTCACAAACAACGAGAACGGAAAAATGTACGATTTGGAAGTGGATGGCTACAACTATTTGGTGGACGAGGCCCATCCGCAGGAAAGCCAGATTTACATCAAGGTGACGAAGACAGGCGCGGGCAACCGGGTGACCGACTACCTGACGCAGCCAAAAGACCAGGATCTTGTCAACCAGATCGTGCGGCAGTAAAACACAGAGGAACACTTCGACGAGGTGTTCTTTTTTTGAAAGGAGAAAATCAAACATGATCAACATCTTGATGAACACGAGCATGATCGACGAGAAATGGTGCGTGCCGGTTTTGAAGAAGGCGCTCAAGCCGGGCATGAAAGTGTGCGTCGTGGCGCTGTCGTTTTTTGACGACACGAAAACCGGGGCCGACTGGAACCGGCAGTTCGCTCCGGGACAGGGCATTTGGTACCGCAGCAACCACGACGTGTTTTTTCGCTACGGCATCCGCGACGAGGACATTTCGTGGATTCGCTATTTTTCGGATTCGACCGAGGACATGCGCCGGAAAATCGAACAGGCCGACGTGCTCATGCTGACGGGCGGCGCGCCTGATCTTGCGATGAAGCGAATCAAGGAAAAAGGATTGAAAAAAGCGCTGAAGCGCTTTTCGGGCGTCGTGATCGGGTACAGCGCCGGGGCGATGATGCAGCTGGACCGCTACCACATCACGCCCGATGCGGACTATCCTGATTTTTCGTATCAAACCGGTTTGGGATATGTGAATGGTTTTGACATCGAGGTGCACTACGCCAACAACGCGCATCAAAACGGATATATCGAAAAGGTGCGGCAGGAAACCGGCAAGCCGGTGTACGCGATGTACGAGGATGGTGGCATTCTGATCGACGAAGATCGAAAGATCACATGTTTTGGCCGGGTCGATTTGCTGGAATGAGAAAATAATGCGAAAAAAGGAAGGACAAATGCTGGATGAACGCCGGGAGCCCTTCCTTTTTTGCGCTTTTTTAACTTTTTTTAAAATATTGTCCGGTTTTCTCTCGTTTTGTCGTATATAAAACATTCATTGGGAAGGAGGAAAAACGGTGCCATACACAAGAAAGACAAACGATCAGAAAGGAGCAAACAACGATGGCGTATCCATTTGGACCGGAACAAAAACCCGAAACTCCACCCTATGCTGTGCTACAATGTAAGCGGCAGGACACCTCGATCGCGCAGGCTGTCCACAACACGGAAAACCAGTCGCAATACGACGCGGCGTGCAAACGCCTGCTGTCCGAAAAGATCATTCTCGCCTGGATTCTGAAGGAATGCGTGCCCGAATACAAGGACAAAAAGATCGACGACATCATGCACAAATACATCGAAGGCGTGGAAGTGTCGGTGGTGCCGGTGCAGGGACCACGCATTCATGGAGATAATACCGAGGATACGGATCTGTATGTGGGAACGATACGCTACGATATCTTCTTTCGAGCCCTGCTTCCCAAAGGCCAAGGAAGGATGCTTTTGCTGATCAATGTGGAAGCGCAAAACAAGGAGAATGAAAAGTACCTGCTCGTATCGAGGATGATGTACCATTTAGCCAGACTGGCGTCCAGTCAGCATGGGGTGGAATTCACCCATGACGACTACGGAAACCTGCAAAAGGTGTATTCGATCTGGATCTGCATGGACGCGCCAAAGAGCCGCGCCAATTCGATGAACGTGTACGAGATGACGGAAAAACAAGTGGCGGGCAACGTGAAGCTGAAGAAGTCGGATTACGACTTGATGACGGGGATCATGTTGTGGCTTGGGGATCCGGGATCGGAAAAATACGATGGAATCTACAAGCTGCTGCACACGCTGTTGTCCAACAAGGTAAAGGAACCGAAGAAACGGCAGGTGCTGGAAGAGGAATTTCACATACCCATGAGCGAGAAGATGGAAAAGGAGGTCAGCGAGATGTGCAATTTAAGTCAGGGGATCCTGGAACAGGGGATGGAGAAGCAAAGACTTATCGACGAGCGGAAAATAGAGCGGATCCAAAAGAAGATGGAGAAGCAACAAAAGAAAATGGAACGCCAAAATATCCAAAAGATGAAGCAGCTCTTAGCGGCCGGCGTCGACAAAACAACGATCGCCAGCGTGTTTGACTGCTCTTTGGAAGAGCTTGAAGGGTTGTCTAAAAAGAAATCCCGATAGCGGAAAGGAAGGACATGTGCCTTCTTTTTTTTGTTTTGTAGAAAGCGAAAAAGAAGATGCCGTTTCCGGCACCTTCGATAAAATTATTTTTTAAATGTGACGATCGCCTTGAACAAATCGCCGTCGATGTCGATCTTGAACTCGCCGTTTTGGATCTCGGTAAAGCTTTTCACGATCGCAAGACCAAGACCGCTGCCGATTTCATGCCGCGACTTGTCGCCACGCACGAAACGTTCGACGATTTCGTCCGGATCGAAGTCGAGCGGCTGGCTCGAAATGTTGCGGTACGTGATCGTGACAGTGTCCGCTTCCTCTTTCACGTCGATGAACACGCGGGTGTTGTCCATGGCGTATTTGGAAATGTTGCCAATGAGGTTTTCGAAGACGCGCATGGATTTGTTTGGATCCAGCAGGAGCGTCACCGGATGATCCGGGTGCTTGTAGACGACTTGCAAGTCTTTCTTTTCCCATTCATCCAAATGCTCGGCCTGCACCTGGCCGATGAGTTCCACCAGATCGACGGGCTGGCGTTCCAGCTGGATATTGCCCGAGTTCGCCTTGGACACGTCGAACAAGTCGACGACAAGCTGGTCGAGCCGGTTCGTGTAGCCCTCGATTTTTTGACCGTATTCCTTGAGCTTTTGCGGGTCGTCCGTCGTTTCCAGCAGCTCGACGTACGTCTTGATGCCCGTCAGCGGCGTCTTCAAGTCGTGCGACACGTTGGAAATGAGCTCGGTTTTCATATTTTGCGACTGGATGCCTTCCTTCAGCGCGATCTCGAAGCCGCTTTTGACTTGCAGCAAGGTATTGTAGATGGACTGGAACGGACCGACCGGATACGGCAGCACCTTGTCGAAGTCGCCGGCCGCGATTTGCCGCGTCGCCGCCAGCGTCTTTTCGTAATCCGCCTTGATGCGCTTGTAGTATTGAAAAAACTTGATAAAGCCATACGTCATGAGCAGCATCGCCACGATCCAGCCCAATGGCGCGATCGCGAATAAAATCGAAACGACGACAAGGGAAGCGACCATCGCGATGACGATTTTATCCAAATTGTGCCGTCCAAGATCGAGGGCGAAAAGCGCGTCCGTTTTTCCTTGCACCCAGTGGATGATCCCAAACAGCCACGTGTCGCGCTGGATGAAGCGGCCGATTCCCTCGCAAAAGATGCGCTTCAAATACACAAGAACCAAAAAGTAGGAGCCGTAAACGAGCGACCACACAAACCAAAGCAGCGTGTACAGCGCCTTGTAAATGTTGCCCTGAAGCAAGCCGTCAAACAGCAGGCTTTTGCCGTCCATCAAAGAGGCTTGCGACAACAAGATCACGCCCATGAACAAAAACGTGAACAACGTGCCGTAAAAGAGGATGGAAGGCTCGAGCTTCCATTGCAGCGTCTTGCGAACGAGCGGCGCCTCCTTTTCGTCCTTGTATGGAAACAACAGCACAAACAAGCCAATCAGGGCGAGCGGCACGCAAGCCGCAAGCAGGATGCAAGGCATCATGTACGAGTCGTAGTCGATAAACGAGGCCACGTATCCGCCATCGTTGACGAGCGGATCCTTGAGCGTGTATTCGAACGTGAAGCCGGCCGGCAGCGGATTGATCGTGTAGCCAACCTGCTCGCTGCCATAGTCCCAGCCCAAATGATTCATGATTTGCTGTTCGAGCGTTTCGACCTTCGTCGCCTGCCGGGCGTTTTTCAGCGCGTCGCCATCCAAATTGCCGGCGCTCTCTTTTTTGTAGGAAGCCTTGAATTGAAAGTTCGAATCGTCCTCCAGAAGATGGCGCGATTCCAGCACAAGCCCCTCGACTGCCTGCTCGACCATGTTGCGAAGCTCGGTCGGAGCGTTGTCCTCGAACGTGATGATTTCGTAGTCGGGATCCAGCTCCCTGGCATAGGAGAGCGCCATCGCCTCGATGTCCTCGTTCAGGCTTTGCTCGCCCCAGTGCGTCAGCGTGGAAGGCAGCGTACGCCCCTGGCCGATGGCGTACGTCGCGATCGTGGCGAAACCAAGTGTCAAAATGCAGGCGATCGTAAAGAAAATCTTGTTTTTTTTCATCCGTCAATCCTTTCTAAGCTTGTAGCCGACCCCCCACACAACCTGAATGTACATCGGCTTTTTCGTGTCCAGCTCGATCTTTTCCCGCAGCTTGCGGATGTGTACCGTAATCGTGTCGGTCGTGATCGCCTCCTCCTGCCAGATGAGCTCGTAAATCTGCTGGGCCGAAAACACCTGGTTAGGATGGCGCATAAGCAACTCGAGAATCGCGAACTCCTTGGGCGTCAAGTGCACTGGCGCCCCATGCGCGGACACTTCCTTGGTCAGCGGATTCAGCTCCAGGTCGCCAATGACGAGCGCGTCCCCCTCGGAGGCGCCACCCGACTGCAAGGCGAGAATTTGCTCGTAGCGACGCAGCTGGGCGCGTACTCTGGCAATGAGCTCCATGCTCGCGAACGGTTTGGTGATATAGTCGTCGGCGCCAATCATCAAGCCGTTGATTTTATCCATGTCCTCGCTTTTCGCGCTCAAAAAGATGACGGGAAAGTCGTACGTCTTGCGCGCCTGCACAACCATTTGAATGCCGTCCATGACCGGCATCATGATATCCACGATTGCCAGATGGATGGGATGCGTTTTCATTTTTTCCAGTCCGTCGGCTCCGTTTTCCGCCAGCACGACTTCATAGCCCTGGTTTTCCATATAAATGCCAATCGCCTCGCGGATGCCCTGGTCGTCCTCCACGACTAATATTGTATGTTCCATATATTCTCCTCCTCGCTTTCCTGCATCGGATGCAGAAGGAATCCGGCGCAAACCCACAAGATTCCAAGTCCGATTCCAATCCATTTTATCATTTCCATCGTTATCACCTCAATCAAAGGAGAGCGAAATGAATGTTGCGCGAAGGGCGCTCTCCTTATGGACGTACTATACGAAAACTTTCTAAGCAGAAACGACAGGATTTTCTAAAGATTTCCTAAACATGAAAAAAGTCCCGGAAAAACCGGGACTCTTGGGTTAGTCGAGCTCGAACGCGCCCGTATACAGCTGGTAGTACGTGCCTTTTTGCTTGATCAGGTCGTCGTGGTCGCCTCGCTCGATGATCCGGCCCTGGTCGAGCACCATGATGGCGTTCGAGTTTTGGATCGTCGACAAGCGGTGCGCGATGACGAACACCGTCCGGCCGCTCATGAGCTTGTCCATGCCTTCCTGCACGATGCGCTCGGTGCGCGTGTCAATCGAGGACGTCGCCTCGTCGAGGATGAGCACCGGCGGGTTGGCGACAGCCGCCCTGGCGATGGCGATCAGCTGGCGCTGGCCTTGCGAAAGCGACTCGCCCGAACCGGAAATGACCGTGTTGTAGCCATGCTCGAGATGGCGGATGAACTCGTCCGCGTTGGCGAGTTTGGCGGCCGCGACGCATTCCTCGTCCGTCGCGTCCAGCTTGCCGAACCGGATGTTTTCCATGATCGTGCCGGAAAACAAATTCGTATCCTGGAGCACGATGCCAAGCGACCGGCGCAAATCCGGCTTCTTGATCAGCTTGATGTCGATGCCGTCGTACGTGATCGAGCCTTTTTGAATGTCGTAAAAGCGGTTGATCAAATTCGTGATCGTCGTCTTGCCCGCGCCCGTCGCGCCGACAAAGGCGATCTTTTGTCCCGGCTTGGCGAACAGCGAAATGTCATGCAGGATGACTTTCTTTGGCGTGTAGCCAAACGTCACGTCTTCAAAGCGCACATCGCCTTTGAGCTCGACGAGCTCCACGTGGCCGTTGGGACGCGGATGCCGCCAGCACCAGTGGCCGGTGCTTTCCACGCATTCGACCCAGTGTCCGTTTTCGTCGCGGACGTTGACGAGCGTCACGACGCCATGGTCCTCTTCGCTTGGCGCGTCGAGAATGGCGTACACCCGGTTGGCGCCGGCGCCCGCCATGATGACGGCGTTGATTTGCTGCGAGATTTGCCCGATCGGGTTCGTGAACTGCCGGTTGAGCAGCAGGAACGAGGCGATCGTACCAATCGTCATGCCAAACATGCCGTGCAGTGCGAACCACGCGCCGATAAAGGCCGTGAGCACGTAGGAAACGTAGCCCAGGTTCATGACGATCGGCATGAGGATGTTGGCGAACTTGTTCGCTTCGGTGCTCGCCTTGCACAGCTTGTCGTTGACTTTTTCAAAGTCGGCGATCGACTGCTGTTCGTGGGTGAACACCTTGATGACTTTGCTGCCTTCCATCATTTCCTCGATGAAGCCGTTCACTTCTCCCAGCGTCATTTGCTGCTCGCGGAAATACTTGCCCGAGCGGCGGGTGATGAAGCGGCTTGTGAAAATCATGACGGCGCCCATGAAAATCGTGATCAGCGTCAGCGGGGCGCTGAGCATGAGCATGGAAATGAGGACGAACACCATCATCGACAGCGACGAGATCATTTGCGGCAGACTTTGCGAAATGAGCTGGCGCAGCGTGTCGGTATCGTTGGTGTACACCGACATGATATCGCCGTGGGCGTGGGTGTCAAAGTAGGCGATGGGCAGCGATTCCATGTGCTTGAACAACGACTCGCGGGTGTCGTTGAGCGTGCCAAGCGAAATGTTGATCATCAGCCGGTTCCACGTGTACGTGGACACGATGCCCAAGCCGTAAATGCAAGCCAAATACAAGATGGCTTTCGCCAGCGGGCCGAAATCCGGCTCGCTCATGATGGTCAGCGGCGTGATGTAGTCGTCGATGAGCGTCTGCAAAAAGACGCTGCCATACACGTTGGCGATCGCCGAAACGAGAATAAGCAGGAAGACGATCAGGCATTGGACCTTGTAGCGGCGAATCGTTTCCTTCATGACGCGTTTCAATCCATTTAAGTTGTTTCCAATCATTGTTCGTCCTCTCCTTTCTGCTGGGCCTCGTACGTCTGGCGGTAAATCTCGTTGGTTTTCAACAGCTGCGCATGCGTGCCCAGACCCGCGATCTTTCCATCGTGCAAAACGAGGATTTGATCCGCGTCCTGAATGGAGCTGATGCGCTGGGAAATGATGATCCGCGTCGTGTCGGGAATTTTTTCCAGAAACGCCTGCCGGATCAGCGTGTCGGTGCGGGTGTCGACCGCGCTGGTCGAGTCGTCCAAAATGAGGATTTTCGGCTTTTTCAGCAGCGCGCGCGCGATACAAAGACGCTGGCGCTGGCCGCCGGACACGTTCGTTCCGCCTTGGGTGATGTACGTATGGTATTTGTCCGGCATGCGCTCGATGAATTCGCTGGCTTGCGCGAGCCGGCACGCTTCCTCGATTTGCGCCTCGGTCGCGTCCGGGTCGCCCCAGCGCATGTTGTCGAGAATCGTCCCCGAGAACAGCACGTTTTTCTGAAGCACCATGCCGACGTTGTCGCGCAGCGTTTTCAAATCGTAGTCGTGCACGTTGACGCCGCCCACTTTCACGCTTCCCTTCGTCGTGTCGTACAACCGGGGAATGAGCTGGACAAGCGAGGACTTCGCCGAGCCGGTCGCGCCCAAAATGCCAAATGTCGAACCGGACGGAATCGTCAGGTTGATGTCGTCGAGAACGTATTCGTTCTCGTCGTTTTCAGCGTAGTTGAAATACACGTGCTCAAAGCGCACATCGCCGTTGTCCACGTGGCGCACGCCGTCTTTTGGCGACTCCAAATAGCTGACCTGAGTGATGACTTCGGTAATTCGCTTGGCGCTGGCAATCGACATGGACACCATGACGAACACCATCGAAAGCATCATGAGCGACATGAGGACGCTGGCCGTGTACGTGAACAGCGACATGAGCGTGCCGACTTCCATCGAGCCGCCGACGATTTGTCTGGCGCCAAACCACGAGATGCCCAGCGTCAGGGCGTACATGGAAAACTGCATGACCGGCGAGTTCCACACGAGCAGTTTCTCGGCTTTTTTGTTGATGACGTAAATATCCTGACTCGCCTTGTCGAAGCGGCTGATTTCATAATCCTCGCGCACGAACGACTTGACGGCGCGGATCCCGGTGATGTTTTCCTGAATGTCCTCGTTGAGCTTGTCGTATTTCTTGAACATTTTCTCGAAAATCGGCCGGACAAGGAAGATGATGCCAAACAAAACGATGACGAGCAAGGTGACGATCACAAGGAAGATGCAGCCGATGACCGGCGAAAGAAAGAACACCATCCCCATGGAAAAAAGAAACATGAGCGGGGAACGGACGCAGGCGCGGATGATCATCTGGAACGAGTTTTGCACGTTGGTGACATCCGTCATCATCCGGGTGATCAGTCCGCCCGTCGAATATTCGTCAATATTGGAAAACGCGAAATTTTGAATGTTTCTGAATTCGGCTTCGCGCAGGTTTTTCGCGAAGCCCGCCGAGGCGATGGCCGCGTATTTTCCGGATTTGGCGCCGGCCCACAACGCCAGAAACGCGCACAGCAGCATGAGTCCGCCGTACATCCACACTTTGTTCATGTCGTGCTGGTTGATGCCCTGGTCGACCAGCAGCGACATAAGATACGGAATCAGGACGTCGAAGATGACTTCGAAGGCGACGAAGATCGGCGTCTTGATCGCGTCAGTTTTGTACTCTTTCAAATGGGAGAGTAAGGTCTTTATCATTTTTTTCCTCCTTTGCTTCCTCGATGACGTTGTTCATGACTTTTTCAAGAAGCAGCGTCAGCTGGGCTTTTTCCTCGTCGGAAAGCCCCTTGGTGAGAATTTGATCCACATATTCTCGCTGTTTCGTAAATTGAGCACACAGTTCCTCTTCATCGAACGTGGAGCGGATGCGGTGGATCCGTTTGTCTTTTTTGCTTTGTTCCCGCACGATGTAGCCTTTTTGCTCCAAACGATTCAGGATGCCTGTGACGGTGGGATTGGAAATGTGAAAATAGTTTTCGATGTCCCGTTGAATGATGTCGTTTTCCTTGTTTTTGGCAAGAAAGAAAAGGACATCGCATTGCGATTTCGTCAGGCCCATGGATTTCAGTTTGCGATTCATGATTTTTTCAATTTTATGCGACGTGCTTCGAAAGAAAAAACCGAGCGGATAGGTGTTTTGCGGCATAAGCGCTCCTTTCTAGGAAATATATAGTGTGCTAGGATTAATTATAGTGCGCTATATATTCAAAGTCAATCGTTTTTCCTCCTCGCGTTTTATGGTACGGCGAATCGCGCGAAATTGCCGGGAAAACGCAACAAAAAAGAAAAACAAGGGAAAGAAAAAGATGTTTGTGCTACGATGGAGCTATGAAAAAGAATGAACAATATACCGTGGAATGCCTGTCGCTCACGGATCTGGGCGCGGGCGTATGCAAAGTGGACGGACAAGTCGTCTACGTGTATGACTTTCTTCCGGGCGAGCAAGCCGACATCCGGATCATAAAGACGTACTCGAAATACGCCATCGGCAAAGTGGTGGCGCTCCATAAAAAAAGCGAGGCGAGAACCGATCCGGTTTGCCCGGTGGCGAAGCGATGCGGAGGCTGCCAGATGCAGTCGGTCCGCTACGAGGCGCAGTGCGGCTTCAAAAACAAGTGGATGCGCGACTTGTTCAAAGATGGTGACGTGCGGCCGATCCTTCCGGCAAAAGAGCCGCTTTTTTACCGCAACAAAGCGCAGTTTCCGGTTTCCGTCCAAAACGGGCAAGTCGAGATGGGGTTTTACCGCCCGCGATCCAACACGATCGTCGACACGACGCAATGCTGGATCCAGTCCAGGCCGATCAACGAGATTTTCGCCTGGATCAAGACGCACTTGTCCATCGCGCAAGCCGAGGCGCTGCGGCACGTGATGATTCGGGTTTCCAGCCAAACCGGCGAGGCGCAAGTTGTGTGGATCGGTCGTGAAAACATCGGTCTGGACGACTTGACGGCTCGAATGGTCGAGCGGTTCCCGGCCATTCAAAGCGTCGTGTTCAATGAGAACCGGCGCGCCGACAACGTGATTTTGGGCGAGACGTACACCGTCCTGCATGGCCGCGACTGGATCGAGGAACGATGTATGGGCAATCGGGTCAAGCTGCATTTCAAGGCGTTTTTTCAAGTGGATCCCGCCCAGATGGAGGCGTTGTATCAAACCGCGATCGACCTGGCGGACTTTCAAGGCGATGAAACGTGCGTCGAGTTGTACGCGGGAACCGGCACGATCGGCATGGCGATGGCCGGCCACGTCAAAGAAGTGGTGGGCGTCGAGATCGTGCCCGAGGCGGTGGAAAACGCCAACGAAAACGTCCGGTGGAACGGGTTGGAAAACTGCCGCTATGTTTGTCAGGATGCCACGGCGTTCGTTGGCGAGTATGCCGGGGCGTGCGATGTGCTCGTCGTCGATCCGCCCCGCAAAGGCATGAGCGAGGAAGGCATCTGCCACATCGAAAAGCTGGATCCCGAAAAGATCATTTACATTTCGTGCAATCCCAAGACGCTCAGGCGCGATGTGGAGCGTCTGGCCCAAAGCGGCTATCGCTGCGAAATCATCCAGCCTGTCGACATGTTTCCGTATACGACGGGTATCGAGTGCGTGGCGCGGATCGTGAAGGAACGCGAATGAGCGCGCCGTCGTTACAAACCGGACGGCTGATTTTGAGAAAATTCACGCCGCGGGACATGGAGGCGCTGTTTCAAATTTTGAAGGACGAGGAAGTCAACACGTTTTTGCCGTGGTATCCGGTCAGGACGATGGCGGAAACCGTGCGGTTTTACGAAGAGCGATTCGCTTCGAATGCGCGGGCGTACGCGATTTGTTTGCGGGAAGACGACAAGCCCATTGGCTATATTCAAGTGGGGGAGGAAGAGCCGTACGATCTTGGCTATGGACTTCACCGGGAATTTTGGCGCCAGGGTATCGAGTGCGAAGCGGCGGGGTGATGAAAAAAGCCGGGATGCGCTACCAGTACTCTTACGAAGAACAATGGCAGCCGAAAAACATTCCGGTGGTCTTTCGGATGTACCAGCTGAATTTGCAAGGCGACGAGTCTTTTGTTTATCGAAAATACAAGGACAAGGCGCCGGCGTGGTTTGTCGAGCCGGACGCATGAATCAAAAGAAAAAGAACCAGGACATGCCGGTATGGTATCCTGGTTCTTTCGTTTACATAATGGTTTGCGCCCATTCCAGAGCGAGCGGGATCGCGGAATCGTATTTGCCGGAAATGAAGCTGGATCCTTCGTCAAGCGCGGCTTCAGGGTAGGAGGCTTTCAAATCGGTTATACAGTTTTGCGGCCCGCTGCCCGCGTTAATGACAAACGGGACGACGCGCTTGCCGGCCAGTTCGCCGTTTTTTTGCTTGGCGTCCAAAAATGTGAACACGGGCATTGGCGCGGTGCCGCACCAGTTTGGAAAGCCGAGGATGACGGTGGAGTAGCCGGCCAGATCGGGCAGCGGCTCGACGATGCCCGGACGCGCGTTGGAGTCAAGCTCGCGCAGCGCCTCGTTGACGCAGTCTTCCTCTTTCTTGCTGTAAGGGTGGACCGGTTTGATTTCAAATAGGTCGGCGCCAGTCATTTCCGCGATTTCCTTCGCGACTTTGGTCATGGTGGACTGGCTCGGGTTTTGACCGCCAAAATAGACGACAAGGGTTTTTTCCATAGGAGTACCTTCTTTCTTTTTTGATTTCACGTTTTTGAAAAAAGAGCATACGACGTACACTCTTTTCAAATGCTAATTGTTTTTCTCGGTTTTTTCAATATCCTCGTTGGTGACTTGCTCGCCATACAGGAAGCCCCAGGTGATAAATTGCTCTTTCATCGCGTCGTACTGGTCTTGCGGAACCGTGCCTTTGACGATGACGTTGTCGTTGAGCACGTACAATGTCACTTCGTGGTCTTCCATGTCGATGTCCTCGATTTGGGTCTGGTCGTCCGAGAAGGTCAAAGTCGAGCCCTCGTCCGTGTCCTGGTCGACCAGTTCGTCGTTGTAGAGCGTCTGGATTCCGGCTTTGGCGTCGGCGTCGTTGGCGAAGATGAAAAACTCGTAATCGGTTTTTCCTTTTTCGGCCTCGTGGATGGTGGCGTTCGTGATGCCGTCGCTGTCGAAATCCTTTTCGATTTTGAAGCCATCTTTTTCCAAATCGGATAAAATGCCGTCAATAACATCCGAACGGATATCTTCCCGTTTTTCTGTTTTTATTTGTTGTTTCTCTGCTTTTGTTTCCTGTTTCGCGTTTTCCGTGCCGGGCTTCGACGTCGAGGCCGGGGCGCTGCTGCATCCGGCCAGCATGAGGGCCGAAACCGCGAAAACAGCGATGCGTTTTGTATTCATTGGAATCTCTCCTTTTGTTTAATGCCATCATAGCATTTCAAATCGGGAAAGTTTAATGAAACACATCCACAAAAACTTTGTACAGCCAGACGAGCGCGCAGCCAAGCAGCAGTCCGCCCGCGATGTCCGTCAGCCAGTGCACTCCGCAAAGCAGCCGTCCGCATACGGCAAACGCGATCAGCGCGAAGCTGGCGACCGGGATCCAGAAGCTGAGCGCTTTGTTTTTGGGAAACAGCGTGTGGAAGGCGACGATACCGGTGCCGTAAATCGTGACGACCATCATCGTGTGCGAGGAAGGGTAGGATGGCTCCAAAATCCCGTTTTCCAAAACCGGGCGCATGTTGATGACGACGTGCTCGAAAGCGACGTACAAAACGGCCATCAAAACGTAAATGGCGGCCAGCGCGTAAATCGAAGGGTCGACTTTGCGCAGGCTTTTGCCGCGGATGAGCTGAACGAGTCCAAGTCCGGCGAAAAAGGCGCATTCCAAAAACGCGAGATACAATGGAATGTCGGTCAGCTTGTCCAGCAGTCCGGTCTGGCCCGTCCACGTATGAAAAGCGGTGTTGATGGCTGCCAGTCCAATCAGGCTGTTTTGCGGTCCTGCCGGCTGCACGTCAACGACGCAAAGCGCGGCAGTGAGGGCGAAAAAGAGCACGAACCACAGCAGACACCAGCACAGGTCTTTTTTTGTTTGGGTTGTCATAATAATCTCCTTTGCGTTCAACTTCTATTTAATCGCATTTTTGACTGGGATTCAAATGACACTCTAAAGAAAACGCGAAAAAACGAAAACTTCTCTTGACGAACCGGAACGCAATCGGTATACTCTTAAGAGTAATGAGGCCGTGGTGGAATCGGCAGACACGCTACTTTGAGGGGGTAGTGACTTCGGTCGTGTGCGTTCAAGTCGCATCGGCCTCACCATTTGAAAAGAACGTCGGACAGGTTCCGGCTTTTTTTATGCCGATTTTTCCGCTTTGGAAACCGTTTCGTCAATCTTAGGCGGTTGTTTCGAAAATCTTTCGATTTGGATGGTATGCTTTGACCATGAAAACAAAAACGTATCAACTTAAATCGACAGCGTATTTGAAAGAGCTGCTGTCCAAACCAAAAAAAGAATCGAAAGGGCGCTAGGCTATTTGTGGCTTTTCTTTCAAGTTTTGAAAAAAAAGTCCACTCCAAAGAGGCGTTTTACCGCAGGCATCCTACGCTTCCATGGCTCATCACAAAATCATAAGATGTTTTTAGGGTTTTCTCACATTTCATGTTTACAAACACCGATTCCGAGAGGAAACAGCCGGAAATGCTATGCTTAAAACAAACGAGGTGGAAGAGATGGAAGCGAATGAAAAGACGAGTGTGGATGAATGGCGATTTGGCAGCGTGCTGATGACGTTTATCTCGCTGCTGGCAGGCGCGGTGCTCATTCTTTGCGTCGTCGCGATCGCGATGATGGCCTGCAGCATCGTGCTCAACAATTCGATTTGGATCGCGGGATAAAGGAAAAGCGGAAGAAACCGTTAGCTGGTTTCCTCCGCTTCTTCGTAACGGGCGAAATTTTGGTCGTAAAGCCACGTCTTGGACCGGAAGGAAAAGAAAAAGCATACCGACGAGGCCGCCCACGTCAGCGGGTACACCCAGTACACGAACCAGATGTTGTGGAACAAGGCGCCGGTCACCATCAAAAAACCGATGCGCAACCCGCACCAGCAGGCGAGCATGACGTACATGGGCACGACCGGCTTGCCGCCACCGCGCAGCACCGCCGCCACCGCGTGCGAGTAGGCGAGCAAAAAGTAAAACCAGGCATTGCAGAAAATGCGGTCGGCGCCAAAGCCAACAACGGCGGGGTTGGAATCGAACAAGGCGATGATTGGCCTTGCGCCCAGCACCATGAGCAAGCCGATGAGCTCGGCGCAAACGACCGAGCAGAGGATGCCGAATTTCGCGCCGGCGTCGGCCCGCTCGAACTGGTTGGCGCCAATGTTTTGCGACACGAACGTGGAGATGGCCATGTTGAACGACAGGATGGGCAGAAACGCGAATCCTTCCACTTTCGAGTACGCGCCGCAGCCCGCCATCGCCATCGGGCCGAACGCGTTAATGTTGGACTGCACGACGACGTTGGCGATCGAGATAATCGAGTTTTGCACGCCGGTCGGCAAGCCGTAAGTCAAAATTTCCCCCATGCATCCTTTGTAGAAGCGGATTTTCAGCAGACGAATGTGGTAAGGCACGTTTTTGCGCAGCATGACGAGCAGCGACAAAAACGCCGAGACGAACTGGGCGATGATGGTGGCGTACGCCGCGCCGTCGACGCCCATGCCAAAGCGGGTGATGAACACGATGTCCAGCACGACATTGAGCACGGAGGAGACGATCAAAAAATAAAGGGGTGTCGTGGAGTCGCCGACCGCGCGCATGATGCCGGATAAAAAGTTGTACAAAATCAAGCCGAGCGAGCCGGCAAAGTAAATGCTGAAATACAAATTGGATTCCGCCAGCACTTCGGCGGGCGTCTGCATCCAGGCCAGCAGCAGCGGGGACAGCCACGTGCCAAGCGCCGTCAGCGCGATCCCGATCCCGATCGAGAGGGCGACGGTCGTGTAAATCGTTTCCTGCATGCGCTCGTACAGCCTGGCCCCATACAGCCGGGAAATCACGACGCCCGCGCCCAGGGACATGCCGTTGAAAAAGCCAATCATTAAAAAGATCAAATTGCCTGAGCTGGAAACGGCGGCCAGCGCGTGCGAGCCAAGAAAATTGCCGACGATCAAAGAGTCCGCGGTGTTGTACAACTGCTGGAAAAGCTGTCCGAGAAAGATGGGGAGAGCGAACAGCAGCATCTTTTTCCAGATGGCGCCTTCGGTCATGACGACTTGCGATTTGTTCAAATGAATCCCTTCCTTTCGTTGTCGATTCGTTCCTAATTATAGGCGGAATCGCAATTTGTGCAATTCCTGAAGTGCGCTTTATGTGGAAGAACATGGCGTTTTGCAGGAAAGTTCAGAAAAAAATGAAACAATTTACAGAAAACGGTGTAAAATAAAAACACATAAGAAAGAAAGGAATGTTGGTAGGAATGTTTCAAAATCAGGATTCGCTCAACGCGCTTTTGATCAACAAGAAAAAGGGAACAGCGTTTGGCAGCGGCAGGTCTATTTATAAATTGGTGTTTCAAACGAAGAGGGGCATCCTCAGTTTCCAAGTCGACGAGGAAAAGTACGATCGGGTGGCGGTCGGCAGCCAGGGGCGGCTGACGTTTGCGGGTCTGAAGCTGATTTCTTTTGGCAAGTGGATCGACGAGTCGCTTTTCTCCGCGTACAACCGGCCGGATCTTCCATGGCTTCGCTCGTAAGGGCGAAGCTTTTTTATTGCGTTCGCGCCGTCAAAATTTTAAAATACTGAAAGTAGGAGGATCAGTCAAATGAAAAAAGAAAAAAATCTACGTATATTTTTGTATGTAGTGACGATCTTGTCATTGATCTATACTTGTTTCACGGTATTCCAGGCGTATGGAACGTTCGCTTCGTACTACCAGGGCATGCCGTATGGTTTCATGGATATTTTCGCGTACGTGATCAGCTCGAGCTACGCGCCGATCTGCTTCACGCTCATCTTCTATGTGATGATCGCCGCGCTGGACATCTGGTGCGCCCGCGTGGAAGGAGCGGCCGCCACGGGCGCACCAATTCATTTTGACGAAATGAAGCACGACGCAGTCAAAGACGCGAAAGCCGTTCGCGACGACGCCAAAAAAGAGGCGCGCGAACAATTCAAAGACGAGAAGGATTTGACGAAAGCGGAAAAGGACGTCGCGAAAGCGGCAGTCGACACCGACAAGGATCTGGTCGACTCGTTTGTGAAAGCGCAGAAAAAATCGGCGCGTGAGCAAGATCTCGACCGGGAGGAGCGACGCGAAGTCGACGCGGTCATGCGCGATCAAAAAGAAGCGGCCCGTCAAAACAAGCGCGAGCAGGATCACGCGATCGACGAGGCGGCCCGCCAGACGATCAAGGACGCCAAAGCCAACGAAAAGGCCGTCGACAAGGCGGCGGACGAGGCGGTCAAAGACGTGAAGAAATCGCTTTAAACTATGGTTTACAACGATCAAGAAGGCATCCGCCTTCTTTTTTGCGTATAATGGAAAAGAAATAGAAAGAGAGGATGAATCGAATGAATGCCATCCGACTGCTTGCCAGGGAATCGAAGGCGATTCACAAATATTTCGCGCTGGCTGTTTTTTTCGTCGGAATCGAAACGCTTTTCGAAGTGCTGATTCCATTGCTGATGGCCGACATCATCGACCAGGGCGTCGTGAACAAGGACATGGGCGTTTTTGTTTCCCGGGGATTGGGAATGCTGGCGTGCGCCTTGCTGTCGCTGGCGACCGGCTTGCTGTACGCGCGCTTTGCGGCCAAGTCGAGCACGAAGCTGGGCCAGCTGCTGCGCGACAAGCAGTTCGCGCGCATCCAGCGTTTTTCGTTCACGAATCTGGATCGCTTTGAAACAAGCGGCATCGTGACGAGGATGACGAGCGATGTCACTGTCGTGCAAAACGCCATCACGAGCGGATTGCGGCCGCTGGCCCGCGGCCCGATCATGCTCGTGCTCGGGCTGGTCATGTCGTTTTTAATCAACGCCGATCTGGCCTTCGTGTTTTTTTTCGTCTGCCCGGTGCTCGCGCTCATCATGGTGTGGATCGTTTCCAAAGTCGCGCCCCAGTATCCGCGCATGCAAAGCGCCCTGGACACGATCAACCAGGTCGTGCAGGAAAACCTGATCGCCATTCGGGCCGTCAAGGCGTTTGTTCGCGGCGACTACGAGCTTGAACGCTTCGACCAGGTCAACGACGAGGTCGCGTCCATCACCAGGCAAACGTTCCACTACGCCTTGTTCAACACCCCGGCGTTCCAGCTTTGCATGTACACGACGATTGTCGTCCTGATGGTTACGGGAAGCCGCCTGATTTTGGAGGGCCGGCTCGAAGTCGGCCAGCTGACGGGCATTTTGTCGTACGTTTTGCAAATTCTCAACTCGTTTGTGATGCTGTCGAACGTGTTTTTGCTCATGACGCGCTCCATGGCTTCCGTGCGGCGCATCGAGGAGGTGCTGCTCGAACCGCTGGCTGCCCAAAGCGAAAATCCCGTGACAACGATGCCGGACTCTACCATCGTCTTCGACCATGTCGACTTCAAATACGCGGCGGCCGGCAGGAAAAACGTGCTCGAAAACATCGACTTGACGATCGAGCCGGGCACGACGCTGGGGGTGCTGGGCGGAACGGGAAGCGGCAAAAGCTCGTTTGTTTCCCTCATCCCTCGGTTGTATGACGTGTCGGCGGGCGCGCTGACGATTGGCGGCGTGGATGTGAAAAACTACGATTTGGCGTTTTTACGCGACCAGGTCGGCGTCGTCCTTCAAAACAACGTCTTGTTTTCGGGGACGATTTTGGAAAATTTGCGCTGGGGCGACGAAAACGCCTCGATGGAAGACATCGAGCGGGTGTGCCGCATCGCGTGCGTGGACGAGTTTTTGGACCGGCTGCCTGAGGGGCTCGACACGCGTCTGGACCAGGGCGGAACGAACGTGTCGGGCGGCCAGAAACAGCGGCTGTGTATCGCGCGGGCCTTGCTGAAAAAGCCGCGGATCTTGATTTTCGACGATTCGACAAGCGCGGTCGACACCCATACGGACGCCAAAATTCGAAAAGGGCTCGCCTCGATGGAGGGACTGACGCAAATCATCATCGCCCAGCGCGTGCAAAGCGTGGAGCATTGCGATCAAATCATCGTGCTGGACGATGGACAAATTGTCGCCAGAGGGCGTCACGACGAGCTGCTGTCCGGCAGCGCGGTGTATCGGGAAATTTATGAAACGCAAAAAAAAGGAGGCAGAAACCATGGCTAAGTACGGTCGTCCGCGGGATTTAAAGAAGACGCTCAAAACGCTGTTGTCGTATATGGGACGTCACGCGAAGCTGTTTCTTGTGGTCGGGATCCTCGTTTCGCTGGCGGGGCTGGCCAACTTGTTTGGCGTGTTCATGATCCGGCCGGTCGTCAACGCGCTGCCTTCAGGCGACTGGGACAAGGCGGTGCAAGGCATCGTGGCGATGGCGGTCATCTTTTTGATTGGCGTCTTGTCGTCGCTTGGCTATACGCAAATCATGGCGGTGGCCGCGCAGCAAGTCGTCAAAGAGATCCGGCACGACTTGTTCGCCAAGCTGCAAAAGCTGCCGGTCAAAGTGTTCGACACGACCGCGCATGGCGACTTGATGTCGCGCTTTACCAACGACGTGGACACGATTAGCGACGCGCTGAACAACTCGTTTGCGATGATGGTGCAGGCGTTCATTCAGGCGGCGGGCACGCTTGTGCTGCTGTTTGTGCTCAACTGGCGGCTGACGCTGATCGTTTTCGTGTTTTACGGCTTGATGATGGTGTATATCCAAATGGCGGGTACCAAAAGCAAGGCATATTTCGCGTTGCAGCAGCAAGGCCTGGGCGCGCTCAACGGCTTTGTGGAGGAAATGGTGTCGGGACAAAAGGTCGTGAAGGTGTTCAACCACGAGCAGACGAACTGGAAGGCGTTTGAGGAAAAGAGCGCCCGCCTTCAGCACGTGTCGCAAAAGGCGCAGGCGTTCGCCCAAACCATGGTGCCGATGGTCGTGTCGCTGTCGTATGTCAACTACGCGATCGTCACGCTGGTGGGCGGCTGGATGGTGCTGACCGGGCTTTCGGATCTTGGCTCGCTGGCGTCGTATTTGGTGTTCGTGCGCCAGGCCGCGATGCCAATCAACCAGTTTACCCAGCAGTCCAACCTTGTGCTTGTAGGCGTTTCGGGAGCGGAGCGGATTTTCGAGTTCATGGAGCAAAAAGAGGAAGTCGACGATGGCAAGGTGAAGCTGGGCGACGAGGAGGGCAAACCGGTTTGGCTCCATCCTAGAGCCGATGGCCGCATGGAAGTCGTTCCGGTGCGGGGCGATGTCGTTTTCGACCAGGTCGACTTTGGTTACACGCCGCGCCATCCGATTTTGAAGAACTTGTCGTTGTATGCCAAGCCGGGCCAGAAGGTGGCGTTTGTCGGCGCGACTGGCGCGGGCAAGACGACGATCACGAACTTGATCAACCGGTTTTACGAGTTGCAGGGCGGGGCGATCACGTTTGACGGCATCGACATCCGGCTCATTCAAAAGGACGATTTGCGTAAAAGCCTGGGCATCGTTTTGCAGGATACGCACTTGTTTACGGGCACGATTGCCGACAACATCCGGTTTGGCAAGCTGGACGCGACCAACGAGGAAGTGGAGCGGGCGGCGAAGCTGGCCAACGCCCACTCGTTTATCGAGCGGCTTCCGGATGGCTACGACACGATGATCACCAACGACGGGGCGTCGCTTTCGCAAGGGCAGCGGCAGCTGCTCGCCATCGCGCGCACGGCGATTGCCGATCCGCCCGTGCTCATTTTAGACGAGGCGACGTCTTCGATCGACACGCGGACGGAAAAGCTCATTGAAAAGGGCATGGACGCCTTGATGGAGGGGCGGACTGTGTTCGTCATCGCGCACCGGCTGTCGACGATTCGCAACGCGGATGTCATTATCGTGCTCGATCACGGTCAAATCGTGGAGCGGGGCAGTCACGACGAGCTGCTGGAAAAGCAGGGCATGTACTATCAGTTGTACGAAGGGATGTTCGAGTTGTCGTGAAAGAAACAAACAGAGTGGAAGGAATCGAATCCTTCCGCTTTTTTGTGAAACAGAAAAATCATTTTTTGTTTGCGTTTTAGGG